>Ga0115851_100188_pt1 | contig 20196 bp, 19 predicted proteins | sample InSIn2gowninarea_FD_83865 | JGI IMG/M metagenome (GOLD analysis project Ga0115851, IMG submission 83865)
TCTATTGCAAGGAATACCCCTCTCACTAAGGAGTGTTGATTTTTGTTTAGAATCAAGAGGTATTATCGCATGCCAAAAGGCCCCTAAGTTGCACAAAGAGAATTATGCAAATGAAAAATTTATGTATTTTTTGTGCCCATGTTGTCCCCATATTGTTATAATTGTGCCCCATAGAAGCCCACTATTGTTATTGTCGTGCCATTACATTATTATTTCTATGTCGTCTATGATTATATTGTGACCCCTAGGACTTGTATATATAGATAGGAGGTCTTTTTATTTGTATCATCCAAGAATTCTTCATTTATGTAATGTAAAGGAGGTTTCCCCCTCGAAGACGCTACTTTTTAAGTCATTGATTTATCTCATTCTTCTATTTTGTGAGTTGGTTGCATAACACTTTATTTTTATATCATTTGATCCTTCAGGATAGTGGATTTTAAAATTACCATATTTGTGACAAAGATAGCAATGAATCTTCGACATATTTTTCTTTCCTTGAGGAGCAAGTCTTCTACCTTCATTTCTTCTTTGGAAACCAAACTTCTTTCTTCCTCCAGCCTTCTTGGAACATGTTCAAATGCTTGAGAATCACCTTATTCATATCTTTGAATATTTCATTTTGATATGAGTCTAAATTCTTCTGGAGTACATGAGATCCATAGTTCTTCAAAACTTGGAATATCCTTCCTGCCACATATACTAGATGCAAACGAATCACATGAATCAGGTAAACCATTATTTTTTGTAGTCACAAGTTCTTTCTTAGAAATGATTTCATCAATTTCTTTAATTTGATATCTTAATTGAGAAATCCTCATGAAATATGAGGCTATAGTATCATTCCTTAACATTTTAATATCATGAAGCTTATTATTCAAACCCATTACTTAACTAATGTTGTTGATGGTGTTTAATCCAACTAGGGCATCATACATCTTCTTTGAAGTGTAATCAAGATTTGTGACATATGGAATCAAATTATCTATGATAGAATCCACAATGATACTTATGGTTATGCTATCATCTTGCTCGTATTTTTTTCCTTCATTATCTGAAGGTTCGGTGACCTTTCCCTTCACAAGACCTAAGAGATCATTCTTTGCAAGAATGAGGTCAATCCTTATTTTCCAAGCCCTAAAATTTGAACCTCCTTCTAGCTTGTTCTTTGACTTCATAGAGGAACCCATAGATATAAACAAACAATTAGAGGTAATCTTCAAAGCTCCTTTTTCCTTAACCAAGGTTATTCAAGGGTGATCTCAATGTCCTTTCCTTCACCATAGCTCTGATACCATGTTTAATTTTCAATTGCAATAAATACAAGCACTAATTTTGTATACTGATAATTAATTTCAAAAATACTGATGATTTTTTAAATGCACAAGGACAGTAGATATCACAATACACAAAGAAAGCACAAGATTTACCCTAGGAAAACCCACTTGGGGAAAATACCCAACAACCTTTTCCTTAAAAAAATTCTTCAGTTCAACAAGAGATACACCTAATTTTGTGAGTCAATATGATGGTAAAATTGACCTACAATGTTATGGTCAAACATGGTCAACCAACCCTATTTTCAAGTCAATCCTCTACCCAACAACTTCGGCCCTCTCTAATATACCCTGGCCGAAATTCATCCTCCTAGAATCTACCAAGAAACTCTGAACTACTGCCTAGAAATTGCTTCCAAAAAGTTCAACCTACTACCCAGAATATGCCCAGAAAGTCACACATGTGAATTCAAGAAGCGAGACAGAGATATTCTAGAGATGAATTTGTCCTTTTTCGTCCTACTTCTTCCTTCTTCTTCTTCGCTTGGATGCCAAGAATATATCTTGGTGTATGTGAGATCAAAAGGTTCCTTGTGGAGGAGACCGAGTGCCTTATATATAGTTTTTTTCCTGTCGGAATCAATGTCTCTTCACTGGGGTTGACTTGACAAGTTTAGAGCCAAAAATTAAAAATTCTCTTTTGAAACCGACATGAAGAACATGTCTTACATTAATCATTTAAAGGGTTGACCAAATAAAGTGACATGAAGAACATGTCTTACATTTGCATTATATATTTCAAGGGCCAAAATATAGATTTTAAAGATTAACCATAGCTACGAAATTCAACAATTTCAAACATCAATTTTATTTAACTCTTCATACTTCTTCTAGGCCAAATTATGTTGAATTTTCTACAATAATGCACAGTAGAAACTGATCTTTTGATCTGATAATTATTTCCAATAAAGTTATATTATGTCACATTTATCATTAAGCAATTATGCATGAAAGATGTCAATAGTAATGCAATGAAAATAGTAGGATCATAAAGAGACAGCTAAGCACAATAGAGACAATAAATTTATACTGGGAAAAACCTAGCAACGTTTCTTCTAAGAAAAAATTGTTCTTTAGGAATATTTACAATTTCAAGAGAATTCTAGAAATTTGTGCCACAAATCCAAGTCCAAGATACCAGTCAAACCTAGTCAAATACCAACCAGTCAATGTTGGTCAAACCCCCAAAAATCAAAGAAATTAGTGCTAGTCAACGTTGGTCAACAATCTGAAATTTCAGCCTAAGATCAACTCAGTCTTGCAGTCAAAGGTTCTTCGATTAGTTGTGGTTGACTTCAATCCAAATATACGGTCAAAATCTTCTTATTCTATGGTCAAACTTGGCCCCTTGTCTGTGGTCAAACTTATTAAAATTCGGAATCAAACACAGCAGATTCACGATCAAACAGAGAAAGTAAAACTCAGTCAAATGGCATCTTCTTTATCTTGGTCAAACTTCATAATTCCTCCTCTTGACTTCTTGCGTGTGGATCAGAAAATAGAAGAATGTGTGTGATTTGAATTGGTCCAAATGAGAAGTTCAACATGTGTTTTTATATTTGTCAAATGGGTGACTTTTTGACCAAAAGTCACACCCCTTCATGATGGGGCTAACTTGACCATTTGGTGTCTACATGAAGCCCAAAAATACATAAATTTTTCATTTCCATAATTCTCTTTGTGCAACTTAGGGGCCTTTTGGCATGCGATAATACCTCTTGATTCTAAACAAAAATCAACACTCCTTAGTGAGAGGGGTATTCCTTGCAATAGATTTCCCTTGTTGAAATTTCTCCTTCCTTAAGAAAATTTCATAAGCTTGTCATTTTGATTCATTTCTATAGATAACTCCATCCTAGAGTAGGAAATGTAACATATTCGAGGTTGGCCAAAGTCCTTTATGTATCCTTAGGAAAATTTATCAATCTCCTTTGGTCATGACCAAGCCAATTCCTTTTAACATCCAAGTTCTTATAGCTTCTTAGGAGACAATTTTCATTTGGACCATTCACCATTTTGGTCAAATTATTTTATGACCTAGCCAAGTCCTTCTGGCTTCAAAGGTAAACTACATCTATCTCCTTTTCCCGACATAGACAAGTTCTTCTGGAAGCCAAGTTCTTCTAGCTTCTAAGGAGAATATCTATCAAATCCTATAATTTCCCCAGGACATTCATCTTTGGTCAACCTAGCCAAGTCCTTCTGGCTTCAGAGGCGAATGTATCCTATAATATCCCTTGTAATTCTCTTAGTCTATTCACCATTTTGGTCAAAGTCTTTTATGACCTAGCCAGATCCTTATGGCTTCAAAGGTAAATGTATTCATCTCCTCTTGGTCAAAGTCTTTTATGACCTAGCCAGATCCTTATGGCTTCAAAGGTAAATGTATTCATCTCCTCTTGGTCAAAGTACTTTATGACCCAGCCAAAGTCCTTTATGGCTTTAGGAGATGGTCATCCCAATCCTATAAATACGCCATCATTCCCTTCCAATGCGGGAGACATTCAACAACAAACTAAGCTCATCTTTGTCCAAAATATACTCATTTATGGATATGTAAGGATTGATCCTCTTTTCATCATGTCTCGGATGAAGTGATTCTGGCCATGTCCTTCTAGCTTCTAAAGCCTAAATGCTTCATGACTTGTGATATTCCTACAAAGACTCACTTCACCTCATGAGACATATCTCAGACCACATCCAACACAACATAGGTACCACATGCTTTCTTGTTATCTACTGTATATGCCTCAATTCAACATAAATTGGTTCAGGATATTCATTACAAAGAAAATATTTGGCCTAGTGTTAACCAAGTACTTCTCACATCTAAAAGCTACTTGTACATTATGTAATTCACCAAATCTGAATCTCCAATCCCAAGAAATATTGTTTTGTCATAATCCTTCATTTCAATCTTTGAGGCTAAACTCCCTCTGACATTGAAGCAAGTTTTCTTATGGTAGACCTAGTTTATCCCTCTATCATGGAAGTAAATCCTTTTGCAATTGTTGATCCCTCTATCATGTAAGAAATTCCTTCTGCTCCTAGACACCTTTTGTCTCTAAGCATCTTATCTAACAATCTTAATCCCATGATATCTTCTTGGAAGGATGCTCCTTCCAATTTGCTTGAATGTTGGTTCCATTGGAGCTGGAAGCTCTTCCTATTATTGGACACAATCCTGGATCTTAATTTGTACAATTTCTTCCAAACATTCTCAAGAATATGACCGTTTGTTATGGGAACAAAACTCTTATCGTAGTCCACTCCCTCTTACTAGGAGAACTGTCTTGTCACAACCTTACCTTGTACTTCCTAATGCTACCACATATGTAATCACAGCCTTTACAATAGACCTGATTATCCATGAACCTCACTCAGTGGGTCATGGAAAATAAAATTCATAATGGAATTTGTTATCACAATTTTGGTTATTATTTTTTAAAAGTGCTAACAGTTTTAGTGTGAGCGTCAATTAATAAAACAGCGTTAAAGCACTGATAAGGGTAGTGTTAATGTCGATTTGTAATAAACATGAGAATTTCGATAATGGGGTTATTAGTGTTTATCAGCTGCAGAAAAATGATTAACAGGAATACATTGACAATGGGAGTGTCAATGTTATTAGGTATTCGCTGATAGCGGGAATATCAGTACTAAAAATAAAATGAAATAACATTTTGAAATGCACTAACAAATTCCACATCAGCAACAAAATAATTATTATTAAAATAAAAAAGGAAAATGCGCTGACAACGGAAGTATCAACGCATTTCTATAAAATGGCCAGTTAAAACTCTGTTTTTCCTGTACATCATAGTAATTTCAGGCACACTTCCCAGAAAAATGAGAACGAATTTTTCAAAACTAAAAGAGGTTTTTTTCCACAACGGATCCATTTAGAAAAACCTCTCTTTGTTTTCCAACATCTATCATGGTTTTTTATTTTCAAACGGATCACTAGGCCTTATTTTTCACGATTTCGTGAGGAAAAAGCTTAGACATTTGTTGACTTGGATGGCACCTCACCAAATTCGACTTGTTGATCCTTATCTCTAGCCATGACTCTAGAAACAACATGATATTCAGATACGGATAGGATTGGAAAGATTTATATGCATGTCTTTGAGATGTACGCTGTGATTTTTAGACTTTGTAATTAAAGCTTTGTTATAAACTTGTTTTTACTTAATTTTGTCTTTTCTATAAAGACAGGGACTGTGTAATGAAGAGGGGTTTGGAATACTTTGAAGATAATACCTAGTGTATATTATTTTGATATTAATAGAACTTGTTTCAAGCAGTGTTACAGCATTTCATAGATTCATGTGTTGAAGGTTTCCAATCAGTGTCTTATGGCGTTTTTCCTCTTTCTTAGTCAAAGCGTGAATCCATTGATCTCCAGTAATTTGAATAAAGGTTATGAAATAGAATTCTTGGTAATTGCTTTGTTTCAGGTTATTCATATTTCCTATATGTTTTTTAACTTAAATGTCAATTATAGAATTCACATGGTTGCTTTGTTTTTTTATGTTTACTTCTATTGTCTCCTCCCATCTCTCATTAATGATTTGTCTATGAAACCTGAAACTATATTGCCTCTGTTAGATTGATTTGTATGGCTTGTAGCTAGTGTCTTTGTATTAGAGACTCCATTCCCAATGGTAGTATTTTTACATATCCCAACCAAACTTCATTTTTTGATAAATCTAGCCACATAACTCAATTGCAAAACCTACTACAACAGTGACCTAAAGTAGTTGATTTTTAGGGAGAGATCCATCTCTAGGTTGAAGGACCAGATTTCAACCTCAAATAAGTTCGAGGTTACCTTATAGGTTTTCCCATAGCCGGGTTTACTCTAAGAGATAACTTTTTGCATCATTGTTAGGGATGGAAGGTGAAATATTATCTGAGGGGACGACAATGAACAAATATGCTCTCTGATGGTGAGCAAAGGACAGACATGGAAAGGTTGTGCAGCATTCACCTGGTGACTCCCTTCGCAACTGAATCTAGAGATCAAACTTTCATGACGACTCCACTGGCTAAAGACCTAGTTGTCTAAAGAACTGTTTGGCTACTCCACTATCTCGATATGGATCTACAATCTGCAAGGTATGCTCCTATGAATCATGCTCATATTCCTGGCTTTCCATATCGTATTCCTCATAAATATTGGCAGTTATATTTGCCAAGATTCGAAGATGAGGACGGGGATGATGCTTCTCTTCGTTTGGTGAAATTTCATATACATATACATAGGCTTGGGGTTAAATTTCATGAAGACTGCCTTATGAAAATGTTTATGGAACCCTTAGAAGAAAAGGAAAGATCTGGGTATGAAAGGTTGCCACCTGCTAGTCTTTCTTCTCTTAAATATTTTCATACAGTTTTTTATAAGAATTATAAAGAATGCTCCCAATATTCATCATTTTTTGAGAAATGTTGTGAATCTTTTGAAACATTTATTCAATATGTGGGAATTGGCATTATAATGAAAATTTAATGGATGAAGAAATCAAAGAAGCCATGTTTGAAATTTCTTTTCATTAGGAAGAACTAGTAGAGACTAGTTTGCATAAGGCTCGGGAGTGTTTTTAGCAGACAGTAATCTATCCCTTAGCTGAAAATCAAATTGAGTAGAATCGTAATGATGATAGTAATACGTCATTCCATCAATTTGATGAAATCGTACATCAGCTTTTCTAGTGTTTTATCAAGATATAGATCAAGATAGTCAACAAGGTTTTCAACATTCTTAAAACGGCCAAGAAAATGAAAGGGACAACCATCTAGATATATGTTTAAATCAATCATTTTCTGGGTTTCTTTCTCATGATGAAACTGGTGAAAATCGGAATTTTGAAAGTGCACACATGGAAACTCTAATCAGTGAAACCAATCATGAGGAAAGATACCTATAGTTGTAAAGAAATATTGAAGAAAATAAGGATGTTTTAAACTCCTTGAATGGCACTGAAACTACTCTTGATTTTACATCCTTGGAAATGACAAACGCAGAATTTTTAAAAGGCTTGGATAACAGTGTCATTGAATCACAATAAAGGGAAATTTTAAATGTTTTTGATGTGTCAGGCCAGACAGTAACTCCACAAGGTAAAAATGATTCGTGTGTTTTATTCCATCAGGTAGGTCTTCATTATATACATGAGGGAGAGCCTGTGCAGTTCATCTCCCAATGACTGTTCATATTTCTTATTTATCTATTTACATAAATTCACCCAATCACAAGGATTAGGTGTCAACATTCCCCCCCTTAATCGGAAGGGATGTTGGTGAGTCCAAGCATCATTCTGAATCGTTCAAGCTTTTCTCTTCCAAGCGCTTTGGTGAAGATGTCTGCAATTTGCTCATTTGTGGAACAATGACGGAGATGAATTGTTTTGGCCTCAACATGATGTCGAATCAGATGATATTTAGTATTGATGTGCTTCATTCGATCATGGACCTTTGGGTTCTTAGTCAACTTTATTGCAGAGGTATTGTCAATCATGAGTGGAGTTGATTGTACATGTTTTACCTGCAAATCTTCAAGAATTTTCCTGAGCCACACAATTTCTTTTGTTGCTTCAACTACTGCCACGTATTATGCTTCTGTTGTGGAATCTGCAGTAACTGATTGTTTGCGTGATCTCCAGGAGACAGCTCCTAATCCAAGACTCATAGCATATCCTGAAGTTGATACCCTAGTTTGTTTGTCTCCATCGAAGTGTGAATCAGAGTATCCAATCAAGCTGAAGTTGTCCACCTGTGTATACTTGATTCCAAAGTCTTGAGTTCCCTCCAAGTACCTTAGAACTCTTTTTGCAGCAGACAATGTCCCTTACAAGGCTTTTGCATAAACCTGGATAGGATTCCAAAAGCAAACGAAATGTTTGGTCTGGTAGTAGTTAGGTAATTGAGACTTCCTACAAGCTGTTTATACTTTGTTGCATCCTCAAATTCTTTTCCTTCAATAGATGTGAGCTTTAAGTTTTGTTCCATTGGAGTAGTAAGAGGATTGCACTCTGTCATGCCAAACCTGTTCAACATATCTCCAATGTATTTCTTTTGATAAAGAAATATGGACTTCGGATGTTGGGTTACTTCAATGCCAAGATAGTAATGAACATAGCCCAAATCGGTCATTTAAAAACTTTTCCCCAATTCCTTCTTTATGGATGCAATGTAGCTTTTGTTGTTCCCTATCATCAAAAGATCATCTACATATACCACAAGATATACAACTGTTTTTCCAACTTTCTTGACAAATAAAGTTGCATCATCAAGATCATAATGTTTGAAATTGAGTTTCAGAAGATGCTCAGTTATTTTTTTATACCAGGCTCGCGGTGCTTGTTTGAGGCCATACAAGGACTTCACCAGTTTGTATACTTTATGTTCATGTCCTTTCACAGCAAATCCTTCAGGCTGGGACATAAAAACATTCTCTTTTAGATCTCCATTTAAGAAATCAGTTTTTACATCCATTTGGTGGACTTTCCAACCGTTCTGAGCTACTAGTGCAAAGAGTGTCCGGATGGTAACCCATTTTGTTGTGGGGGAAAAATTCTCCTCATAATCGACCCCTTCCTTCTATGCAAAACCTTTTGCCACAAGCCTAGCTTTGTGCTTCTCAAGTGAGCCATCCGCTTTATACTTGTTCTTGAAGACCCACTTGCAGCCAATTGGTTTGGTTCCTAATGGAGGATCAACCAGCTTCCAAGTGTCGTTCTTTATGAGGGCATCATACTCCTTTTGCATTGTTTCTTTCCATTCATCATGAGAAGCAGCTTCTTTGAAGGAAGTTGGTTCAAAATATGTAGACAAGTTCAATTCACAATCATAAGAAACATCCATATCAACAGGTGAATTAGAGTCATCCACATCACCTCCATTTTGCTGGTTTGAATTTCTAGTTCCTGTCTTTCCAACTTCATCAGGATGAACACTTTCAAGTGTCTTTGTCAGCCACTTTGGGGGGCCTTTTTCAGATGGTTCAGGCTGCTCCGTTGATTGAGTTGGGACTGAATCAAGATTGAGTCTCCCAATTCTATCAATCACATCACTTAAAGCATCATCCGTTGTTGGAGTTTCATGCAGGGGAGTGTTCTTCAGAAGAAGATTCCACATGTTGATCTAGTATAGGAATCCCCCCTTCAAGATGTGGAATCTAATTATCAAATTCTTGAAATGATTTTGCTTTTGCGAATCTATCCAAGCGATCAAGTTTCCACTCAACAACATTGTCAGTTTTGGATGATTCAAGAAAAATTACATCTCTAGATACAACAAACTTCTTATTTACTTCATCATAGAGGCGATATGCTTTGGAGGTGTTTGAATACCCCAGAAAGATACACTTACGACTTCTAGCACCAAGTTTGTTTCTATGTACCTTTGGTATCAAGGCATAACAGGTGGAACCAAAGACCCTGAGATGCTTTACTGAAGGAACATGTCCATACCACATTTCATATGGAGTCTTGTTTCTTATAGCATTAGATGGACATCTATTCTTTATATAAGCAGCACATAGAACAGCATCAGCCCAAAACATTATCTTTACATTTTTGAAGAAGAGCATGGATCGTACCATATTTAAGATTGTCCTATTCATTCTTTCAGCTACACCATTCTGTTGGGGATTATAAGGCACAATTGTTTGATGTTTGATTCCATGTTGGTGAAGATAGTTTTCAAATTCATTTGATGTGTATTCTTTTCCATTATCAGTGCAAATAGACCCAATATGATATTATGCATCATTTTCAATCCATTTATGAAAATTCTTGAATGTTTGAAAAGCATCAGATTTGTTTTTCAATAAATAAACCCAACACATTCTGGTGTAGTCATCAATAAATGTCATGATATATTTATTTCCATTTGCAGAAGGAACAGGCATTGGACCACATAAATCTGAATGAATGAGTTCAAGTTTTCTATGTGCTCTTGAATGTGAATCATGAAAATGTTGTTTGCTATGCTTTCTTATAATGCAAACATCACATTGCTTAAGTTTCATAGGAATTGTAGGCAAACCAGCAACACCATTTTTCTTCAACAAGCGAAGACTGTCATAGCTCAAATGTCCAAATCTAGCATGCCATAATAAACTCGATGGAAGTGTACCTTCTTCATGATGAGAATTGTATGAGAAATGTTGTGCACGAGCAGAGGTTCCTTGCAGCTTGAGAAGACTTTCTTCTTCTATTCCCCTCATGACAAGTGAGTGGTCAGATGCTTTTCTTACCTCAAGCTTGCCATCAAACATATGAATGGAGTGACCTTGCTAGCGGATGTGGACCAAGGACAGCAAGTTCCTCTTAAGCTGTGGGAGATATAGAACATGATGCAAAAGAAAGTCTGGAAGACCAGGCAGTTTAAGCCTGATTGTGCCAAGCCCTGATGGCTTGATTTTTGATTGGTCTGCAAAGTATATTGCTCCATCAACATTGTCAGTGAAATCTTCAAAAAAATATTTTCTATGTGTCATGTGGCAAGTTGCTCCTTAATCAAGCAACCAATCATTTTTCCAAGAAGCAAGTGAAGCATTAAATAAATCTTCATTTACTCCAATGTTACATTGTGCCACAACATAGTGAGCGGATTCAGGTGCTTTACCTTTGTCTGTATCATCAGTTTTACCTTTCTGTTGGTTTCTTTTCTGCTCAATTTTGTCCCATGGTAGCTTGCATGTAGAGGCATCATGTGATCCATTTCTTTTGCAGTGTATGCAGTGAAAATCTGCCTTTTCTCCTTGAGAATGTCTGCCCCCCCTGCTTCTAAAATATCTTCCTCTTCCTCTTCGGCCACCTCTTCCTCTTGTAGGATCTTGAGCAGGATGCTTTTCTTTATGAGCAAGGCACACAGCCTCTTCAGAAGATTCAGGGGCTGTCTTCTTTCCAAAAGATTTTTCTCTTTTAGCAAACTTTTTCACAAGAGAGTCAAAGGTTATATCTTTGAGATTTCCATTTTCTTGCAATGAATCAAGATAATTGGAGTAAGTAGGATAAATTGCCTTGAGAAAAGCGATAAGAGGAGTATCCAATTCAACCTTAGTGGATTTGATATCATGCATTATAGACTTTACTTCAGATGCAAGGGCAAGAGGATCATTATTTTGCAGTTCAAGAGTGGAGTTTAATCATGAGTTGAACAACTTCAAGTGCATAATGTGAGTCATAGAGTTCTTTCAGCTTTTGTAAGGCTTCAAAGGCAGTTGAATATGTCGAAATATGGCGACTCACCTCTTCATTTACAAATGTTGCAATTAATGCATAATCTTTGCTTTTCTTGTTTTCCCAAATGACGAGTTCTTTGTCTGAGGTAGGTTGTACTGGTTTATTGTCTCCATCTCCGACACACACTCCTTTCCACAACTCATTGAAAATGAGGGTGTGTTTTATCATCCGAGACCATTCAGGATAGTTCTCCTTGCCAGTGAGAACTATTCCCACCATGGATATGATTGAATGCATTCTATAACAAAAACTTCTACTGCAAAATTTTACTCCAAATGGGAAAAGATATACATCTAATATGATGGGACAACAAATTCAAATGTCAATTCGCATTCATTTGCACAACGTTAAAGTATAGAATATGGCAGTGTTTAAACAGCACATATATGGCAGCATTAAACAAAATCACTCCACTGATACATGGGAGAGCGTACATTCAATGTACAGTGCAAATATCAATCTTCACCTATTACGGACCTCAGTATTGCCAACAAAAGCAACAAAAATATATTCATTGTGTATACATCCAGAAAATCTCATCAAAAACAAGAACAATCACAAAAAATACTGCTGCCAGAACACAGTATTACAGCAACAGTGATATATCATGGAGCGATACCCCGCATCTCCACCATATATTAGTGATATACCAATGTTCCATGTATGGTCAGATTATATATATTAAAAAAATGTGTTTCTAAAAAAAACATGAGTGGCAAGTCACCACATCTCCACACTCACCATATATACCATATCGTTCTATCCAGTAACTTGGGGCAGCGTTCAAAACTGGCCGATTATCCAATTCATGATGCTAAGCAAGTGAGGCTTCACTTCAACACCTCGATGAGAAGGAAGAAATAGTGAATTATTGGCGAGCGAAGCACATAATAGAGGAGGAGCATCTCTTGTCTGCATTCAAATCTGCAGCACGTATCAAAGCACGAACTTTCACTACTGAAGATGACAAGCGATTTGAAGATTCAGAGCTCTCCTGCTTCTCAAAGCAACCCAAGCTTCAAAAAATGCAAAAGGAAGCAAGAAAATGATAAAATTTCTAGGGTTGATATTGCCAAGGCAAACGAGGAGGATATCCTAGAGCAACTTAAAGCAGAGGAATGCCGATATTTTGTTAAGTATTTTGGTGAACTGCTGCCAGATTTCATGACAGACGACGTTGTGCTGAAAGAGATTGCGAATTTGAGCTAAAAATTGGAAGTGTGCAAGAGGCTAATAGGTCGATCCAGTCAGTTTATCAGAGAAAAGAACGTTGAGTTAGAAGCAGAGAACTCTAGGTTTGAAAAATTAAATGAATTCTTTAGCAGGGAATAGAAATTCAAGGAAGAGTTGAGAAACAAGCTGGTTGAATTGCAAGACATAGTCAAAGGACTCTAAGAACCACGACTTGTCCCCTCAAAAGAAAATTCTTCTAACACAGAGCTCAGAGGACGGAGATAATGCAGCGTTTAGACCTAGCAGCGATTGTGGAGGGGGCAGGTCTGAATATATGGAATATGGCAGACAGAGGGCGCAGTACACAGACTCCACAGGAAGATAGACTGCAAGAAAATGGCAGAATGGAGTTATAGCTAATTTCGGGTGTTGGCTCTGATACCATGTAGGTCTTCATTATATACATGAGGGAGATACTGTGAAGTTCATCTCCCGATGACTATTCATATTTCTTATTTATCTATTTACATAAATTCACCCAATCACAAGGATTAGGTGTCAACATGATGCACAAGATGTGGTTGTTCTGTTTGAACATGTTCAAGAATGTATAGAGGCTTTTTCTAATGTGAATGGTGAACAAACTCCTATCATATTTTTTGAAAATGATGTTGAGAATCAATATATAAAACTGGAACAACCAACATCTAATCATGAAAAGAATGCTTGTTTCTTGGTAGATCATTAAGAAGAGGTGAATTCGCATGTTTTCCAGGATCCTTTTGCAAGCCTACTAGAGTAATCAGTACATTCAAATTTTATGTTGTTCATGGACCATGTGTTTCGGGTTTAGCTAGAGTTTGAGTTTCCATTTTTCAAGTTTCTCTTTTTTCATAACAGTGAAAACAAATTTCAGTCATTAATCCAACTTCTTGCATGGTTGCAATGGGTTTTTTATTTCACCTGATTGGGCAAAGACTTTAGTAGGTTAGATTAGGAAATGGCATGCAATGATTTTGGTTTTTCAACAATGAGTTTTTCAATTTCAGAGTTCAGCTTGCAGTGTCTAGCAGTGTGTGGTTTTCAGCTGTAGAGTTAATTGGTTGCAAATAAGGTTGTCGATTTTAGGTAAAAGATTGGGATAATCCCAATGGATCGGGCCTATGGTCTATAGGGGTTCTTACTTCCATCTATGATTGAAAACATCCCCATGAATCTAGTTGTTATCACAATTTTAGTTATCATTTTTTACAAGTGTTGCGGTTTCAGTGTCAGCATCGATTTGTAAATAAAATGGTGTTAAAGAGCTGACAATGGGAGTGTCAACGTCGATTTGTAATAAAAAGGAGAATGTCGATAATGGGGTTATCAGTGTTTATTAGCTGCAGAAAAATGATTAACATGAATACACTGACAATGGGAGTGTCAATATTATCAGGTATTGGCTGATAAGGAGAATATCAACGCCAAAAATAAAATAAAAATTCAATTTTTGAAATGCGCTGACACATTCCACGCCAGCAACAAAATAATTATTAATAAAATAAAAAATAAAATGTGCACGCACGCTTTCTAGAAAAATTAGAACGAATTTTTCAAAACCGAAAGAGGTTTGTGTCTGCAACATACCCATTTAGAAAAACCTCTATCAATTTTCTAACATCTATCACAGTTTTGGATTTTCGAATGGATCACTGGACCCTATTTTTCAATATTTCGTGAGAAAAAAGCTCATGGAAATTTCTTGCCTTGGATGCCACCTCACCAAATTCGACTTGTTGATCCTTATCTCCAGCAATGACTCCAGCAACAGCGTGATATTTAGATATAGATAGGATTGGAAAGTTTTATATGCATGTATTTGAGATGTACATTGTCATTTTTAGACTTTGTAATTAAAGTTTTGCTAGAAACTTGTTTTTAGTTAGTTTTGTCTTTTCTATATAGACAGGGATTGTGTAATGAAGAGGGGTTGTGAATACTTTAAAGATCATACATGGTGTATATTATTTTGATATTAGTATAACTTTTTGCAAGCAGTATTACAACTTTTCAGAGATTCATGTGTTGAAGGCTTCCAGTCAGTTTCTTATGGTGCTTTTCCTCTTTCTTAGTCAAAGTTTGAATGCATTAATCTTCAGTAATTTGAATAAAGGTTATGAAATAGAATTATTGGTAAATGCTCTGTTTTGGGTTATTCAAATTTCCTATATGTTTTTCTAACTTAAATGTCAATTGCATAATTCACATGGTTGCTCTGTTTTTTTATGTTTACTTCTATTGTCTCCTACCATCTCTCGTTAATGATTTGTCTAAGAAACGTGCAACTATCCTACCTCTGTTAGACTGATTTGTATGGCTTGTAGCTAGTGTCTTTGTATCAGAGACTCCATGCCCAATGATAGTATTTTTCACATATCCCAACAAAACTTCATTTTTTTATCAATCTGGCCACATAACTCAATTGCAAAAGCTATAGAGTAGTTGGTTTTAGGGAGAGATCCCTCTCTAGGTTGAAGCATCAGCTTTCAACCTCAAAGAGGTTCGAGGTTACCTTGGAAGTTCCCATAGCTAGGTTTCCTCTAAGAGATAACAGAATCAAGGTCATACAAAAATGAAAAAGACAACAAGCTAGCTAACTAAAATAATAATAATCAAGGGTGAGAAAAAATACTCATCTTTCAATTCTTAAAAAAAGAAACAGTTGAGAGATTGACAAATCTAAAAAAAAAAATGACTTCTTCTAAGATGGTTGCTCATCATCATCATTTTCAATATTGGTTATTGATGTATTCTCCCTTTCCTTCATTTTTATTTCAAGGAAATTGGATGCATAGTGTCCAAAATTTTGGCTGGTGAAACACTTCACTTTTAACATTTCCTTCTTCTTCTTATCTTGAACGTTAGCAAGTCTTCTACTTGAATTCCTCTTACTAAATTTTTCAAAGTCTTTTTTGTCAAAATTTCCAAAATTCCTTCTTCCCTTCTCTTTTCTAGCATGAGTTGCAAGGGCTTGTGTTTCTTCATTCTATGGAGTTTGTGAGTTATTTCTGGATGATAATTTTGACTCTTCTTGAACACAATCAAAGCATAGCTCATCAAATGTGGGTAGTTTCGATCGTACATAGATTCCTTGAATAAATTGTTCCCATGAGGGATAAAATCCATTGAGAATAATTGAAACAAGCTCTAGACCTTCAATGGTGTGTCTAATGGGTATAGGCTTGTCTCTAACTTGTGAGATATTCATAAGATATGAGACAACATACTCTGATTTAGTCATTGCAATATTATGAAGACGGTTTTTCAAGGCTAACTTCCTATTGGTATTGCTTCTTGCATACCATTTCACCAAAGCATCATATATTTCCTTTGCAACCTTTAATTGAGCTAGATGAGGAATCAAGTGATATTTTGTGGAATCTACCAAAATTCTCTTGGCCTTAGCTACATTCTTTGTATAATTGGCTCTCTTCTGCTCCCTCTCGCTTTGGAATGACTTTTTCCACATGATCTTGATGTTCATTCTCTTCCAAAATTAGTATTTTGGTATTCCAAGGTCTAAAATTGATGGCGCTATCCAACTTGTCTTCAACTCTAATATTTGGGTCATTATCGACAAGAGATCCAAAAACCAATCAAGTTTCTTAAACACTTGTCTCTAAGGTTGACTTCAATGGCTGCTCTTTCAACAAAGCTCTGATACCATGTTGAATTTTCTACAATAATGCACATTAAGAATTGATCTTTTGATATGGCAATTACTTTCCATTGATTTCCAATAAAGTTATCTTATGTCACATATATAATAAAGAAATTATACACAAAATATCAACCATGTTGCAATGAAAAAAGTAGAATCATGAAAAGATAGCCAAGCACAATAGAGACAACAATTTTACCCTGGGAAAACCCAACAACTTTTCTTCTTAGGAGAAATTGTTCTTCAACGATATTTATAATTTCAAGAGAATTCTAGAAATTTGTCCCACATATTCAAGTCCAACATATCATCCGAACCTAGTCAAATACCATATAGACAATGCTAGGCAAACCTCCAAAAATTAGAGAAACTAGTGTTGGTCAACAGTGTAAAATTTTGGCCTGAGGTAAGCTTGGTCCTGTGCCCAAAGGGTCTATGGTCAATTATGGTTGACTGTGGCCCAATTATACAGTCAAAGTCTTCTTTTGTGATCAAACTTGGCCCTTTCTCTGTGGTCAAACAAAGTAAAATTCTTAGTCAAACACATTATATTATCTATCAAACAATCCAAGTCATACTTAGTCAAATGTCAGCTTCTTTGTCTTGGTCAAACTTCAGATTTCCTCCTCTTGAATTCGCACATGTGGATCAGAAAATAAAAGAATGTGTGTGATTTGAATTGGTCCAAATGAGAAGGTCAACATGTGTTTTGATATTTTTCAAATGGGTGACTTTTTTACCAAAAGTCACACCTCTTCATGGCGTGTCTGACCCAACCATTTGGGGCCCACATGAAGCCCAAAAATACATAATTTTAATTTTTCATATCCATAATTTTATTTGGTCAACTTGGGGGCCTTTTGGCATGAGGGAATATCTCTTGATGCTACACAAAAAGAAATAATTTCGGCATGCGAGAATACCTCTTGATGCTACAAAAAATCAACACTCCCTCTTAGTAAGGAAGGTATTCTACTTGGTTGCAAACAAATTTATCCTAAGCTGAAATTTATTCTCCAGGAGAAAATTTCATGAGTTTTCTATGTTCAAGTAGTGCCTTTTCACATGCATGCCTATAGATCACTCCATCCTAAAGTAGGAAATGTGACTCCTCACATGCACGTTTATAAATCACTCCATCCTGGAGTAGAAAATGTGAGTATCCAAGGTCATTTACCCTTGGCCAAATCAGAAAGGCCTAGCAAAATCATCATGGCTCCTCACGTAAATGTATCAATCACCTCTAGTCAAATCAGCATGACTCGGAGAAATTCCTTCATGGCTTCTCAGTGTTGGAAAATCAATGTGTTTGTAGATTAGAATTGATTCTCCTTACTTGATAATTACTTGTAATATTTGTTGGCTTTTTATTACTTAGATTTTCTTCTTCATCAAGAAATTACCAAAACATGAATATCACAAAGACATAAAGAACATCGTATGTAGGCTTCAAGCCAGGGTAAAACCCCATAATTGGGGAAAACCTGAGCAATCCTCTTCTTATAGAATCAGATCAAAACAAGATATCAAACCCAGTACCAAAGAATTTTTCCAAGTCGGCCCTCCTCCCAAGTCAAATTAAAATATAGTCAAGCTTCTTCAAACTTCAATCCAACTGCAAAATTCAAACCTCAGCCCTGTTACCAACTTCAGAGAGTTTTCGGTCTTGTCACATATTCCAGGATGTCTCAAATTTTTGGCTCTAACATAGAATTTCAGAGAACTTGCATGTGTGAAAGATATGCTTCAGAATATGATCTTCCTTCTATTGTTTGACTTCTATATTTTCTCCTTGAATTCGACCTTTTCATTTTTCTCTTTCTCAATCACAGAACTCACACTTAGTTATTGGATTATCTTCTCTTAGATGGAGGTCAAAGTTGCTTCTTTATATAGTTGTCTATGATGGTGAAAAGATGCCACATAGGCTGACTTTATAGAGAAAGGGTCGACTTGGAGGTTTGACCAATAAATTTTACAAGAATAAAACATATATTATTTTCTTTACAAATGTCAAATTTGACATGACTCTTTTAAAAATTTATTTGACTCTTGTTGACTTCTAAAGCATGAATAACATGCTTAATCAACAAAACAAAATAATGATAAACAAATTAATAATAATTTTTCATTATGAAGACTGACACTAGTTATTTTTCCAACACTCCCTCTTAACTAGGGAGGTATTCATAATGACTCAACATGTTTATCTCAAGTTGAAATATTCTCATAAGAAGGGATCTGTATTGATAAGCATCAATGATGATAGTGTCATCATAGCCAACATTGTCGCATTACCAAGGACTTGACAGGTACACTTTATCTCTCCACAAGGTTAGGGCACAATGTTGGGAGGCATTCCATGGGACACCACACCGCCTCATAAACTCAACATACTCCACCTAGGATACCCCGAGTATGTCCTCTACTTGACCATTTCCCTCAAAGAAATGTTTGTCCACTAGACCATTTTTTATCCAAGTCCATGTACTTGACTTAGGATATCCATCCTAATCCATCACAGTACATGACTCAAGAATTTTTGTCCAAGATGCTTATCTAATCCACCATTCTCCTTATCCATGTCCATGTACTTGACTTAGGATATCAGTCCTAATTCATAACAGTACCTAACACAAGGAAAAACATGCTTATTCAATCCATCATTCTGCCTATTCGTGATGCATGCACTAGATTTGCGGCGATTAGTCCTAACCTAGTGCATAATAGGGAGAACTAGTGTCCAACCTTACTCCCTCTCAACCTGAAAGGATAAATCCATGCTCACTCCCTCTCAAAATAGGGAGAGTTCATCAACAAGTCTCAGCTTGTGTCTGAAGTACTCATACTTCCCTTGCATTAGATACCTACAATTGTTGTAGCTTCCTCAACAAACCCTCTTATCATTGAGTTTTATCATATTGTAACTTCTTGAACTATGACTCCAAATCAACCTCCTAATAGTCTATGATCATGTACTTGAGGTCTTCACCAACGGCATCATTCAATGTGTCTAGCACTACTTCCTACATTACACTGCTTCCTAGCTTCAAGATAGTCCATCACACAATCTTTCAACTGACTAATTATCACAGTACAAGGTTAGCCAATATATAGTTTAGTTAACCTTGAACAAAGTTTTTTTGGAAATACTAAGAGGGGGGTTGAATCAATATTTCTTTTCAATTCTTATTTTTACCAGCTAAGATCACTTATAATTAGAACACAAATTTAACAATGATAGAATAATAATTTTATTAATCAATGACGAGGACTCCAATCCTCTTTACAACAAACCGAGTACAATAATAATTAGGTCTCCAACACCAGATGAAGACATCAATATTCATCCACTAGGCTCCAACATGTACTTTTCCAAGCACTGACTTGGACTTCACGAGGCTCCAACCCTATCTTCCAAAGGCTCTAACCTTGTCAGTTTGAGGCGCCAACCTCTAGGGCTCCAACCTTATCTCTGGCACAGGCTTCAACCTGGTCTTCTTGAGGACTCCTATCCTCTAGGGCTCCAACCCATAGCTTCAATTCGTTAAGATAAATTTAATGATTCTTTACGACTCACAATATATTCTGCAATGAGCCTTGACAATATCTTCACCTTCATCACTTCCCTCAAACGATCTCTAAATCTCTTAGCTCATTAATGACAATTTTGTCTTCTCAGAAGTTGTCACCACAGCTCTTCATGGTACCCAAACAAATATCTCCAAGG
>Ga0115851_100253_pt2 | contig 20192 bp, 18 predicted proteins | sample InSIn2gowninarea_FD_83865 | JGI IMG/M metagenome (GOLD analysis project Ga0115851, IMG submission 83865)
CCATAATTACGCGCTCAAAGTCCCAATCGAGAATTTTTTGAACAGCTTGTTTCACTTTAGCTTTTTCTGTACTTGCAACTTTTTCTAGTAATGACGGACTAAAATTTTTATATGTGCCAATTACTCTAGCGGCAAATTGGGTAATTAAGGGATAGCTATCGTTAAAATTAAAGGCGGCATCTGTGAGGATCAAAGTCCGGCTTTTTGGGTGCAAGAACACCAATTCATTCAATAACTTAAAACCATTAAAGTCAATAGTTTTAAGTCCATCAAACAGCAGGTGTTGAAGATCGCTAGGAAAACTATCTTCATTATTATTGATTATGCGATCGATAGGAAGTTCTGGTTTTTTGAGTTTTAAGGCTGGCGTAGCCCAAAATATTGCTTTTGGATAGAGTGTTTTAAAATCTGCGGCAAATAAATAGTGATAAACGTTTGGGGCGATAATATGAGAGACTGTGCCAAGTTCATCAAGCTTAAGGGAAGTTGCTTTATCAACTTGAATCGGCGAAATAACGGCTAATTCTCGATTTTTCAGTTGAATAACCGTCATCCTTGTACCCACACTTAAACCAAAATACTTAAATGGCGCTTCAGCAACCCAAATATCTCTATCAATTTCTTTAAGCATATTTAAACTATATAGATGCGATCGCTATCTCTAAAACATCAATTATTGCTTCTCGATTTTAAAAAACAATGTTGGGCTGTCATCAATAATTCTTTTCTCTACCTCTTTCATCCCAATTCTTTGAGCTACTTTTTGAGATTCAATGTTTGGCTTGTCGCAACTTGCTAAAAGGTATTGATAGCCAAGGTCATTAAAACAATACTCCAATATGCGGTTAGATGCTTCGGTAGCATAGCCTTTTTTAGTAGATTGGGGTAGTAAAGCATAAGCTAACTGAGGTTGCTTTTCAGCAAAAAAGTACCACAAGCCAGTAAATCTAATTATTTTTTGTTTCTCTTTCGTCTCAATAAACCACAGCCCAAACCTTTGTTCTTTAAAGAGTTTTTGACTCTCTAGTAGCATTTGTTCCACTTCTTGCAACGAAACAACGCGATCGTTAAACAAATATTTTCTCACGTAGGGATTGGTGAAAATATTGTGTAGAGTATCAAGTTGACTAGATAAGACTGGTTTTAGCAATAAGCGCTGAGATTCTAATCGTAGTTCTTGAAAGTGCATGAGAATACAACCTTGTTGGCAATTGACACTCAAGCCAGCAATTGATTTAGTTGTTTTGGAGTGCTACGAATTAGTAATTGCATGATACTTGCATCAAAAGTTCGCTTAAAATCGGGGTCTGACGCATAACGTTTATAAAGGTCGAGTTCTCGCTTGCGTTCTTGGCTAACGGCTTGTTGAATTAACTGCTCTAAAGCAATGCGGCGGTTTTGCTCGTCTTGATTATCAACTACTTGGGTTTGATAATTAGCGTTGTTGACAACGTGCTGGGCAATATTAATAAATTTAATTCTTTGTTCCTGGGGTGTGGCATCCCAACCAGAAAAAAAGCGACCGTTAAAAGCATCAATAATTTCACTGAGGGGGTCGTTTTGGGACGCATCGCCGCGATAGCCGCGCAAATTGGAGTTTTGAGGATCGATTTGCGATTCTGCGGATTCAAGAGCGATCGCATAATTAAGATGCACTCGTTCTAAACCATAAATCGATAAATCAATACTTTCGAGCAATTCGTCAATTTCATCTACGGCGGGATCTCTAACGTATAGTTTGGGGATGAGGAATTTTAAAAACCAGTACAACTTCTCCCAATTCAAATTGTTGTAAGGAATTATACAAGCAACTTGACCGTAGATTTTGACAAACTGTTTAGCCTTAATTTTGAAGTCTATTTTATCTTCATTTTCTAACTCTAATTCCTGGTTGAACCGCGCCGCCGCTACGTCTATTAATGGGCTAAGTTGGTCTGCGGGGACTTTGTTAAAAAATAGTTCGTTAAACTCCTCAATTTCTTGGCTTTCGTACACGCCCACAATTGCCAAAGCTTCCCGTAAATCGTGCAAAACGTTGACATCGGTAGGTTCGCTTAAAGAGGTAGAGGTGTAAAAGTCATCAAAGGCGTATCGGATATCATCAACAGTGTTGAAAAAGTCAAGTACAAAAGTATCAACTTTGCCCATTTTGTTGTTGCAACGATTCAGACGCGATAAAGATTGTACGGCTAGAACAGATTGCAGCTTTTTATCAACATACATAGTATGCAAAAGCGGCTCGTCAAACCCAGTGAGAAACTTATTAGCAACAATTAAAATTTTGTAGTCATCCTCTTTAAACTTTTGGGGAATATCTTTACTAGGAAAGCCGTTGAGGGTGTCTTCGGTGTGTTCGATGCCATCTACAGTTTTTTTACCAGAAAAAGCCACGATCGCTTTAAAGGCTGAATTTTCGCGTTTTAAGGTTTCTCTGATGGCGAAATAATAATTAATAGCCGCTTCAATGTTACGGGTGACGACCATTACTTTAGCTTGTCCTTTGAGCTTTCTGGGCTTGTAGACTTGCTCTAAAAAGTGATTTACCATGATATCGGCTTTGGCGGCGATCGTCTCTTTATGCCCTTCTACATAGGCTCTCAGCTTCTTTTGTGTTTTGGCTGTATCAAATATAGGATTGTCTTCAACGGATTTTTGAATTTCGTAGTAGCTGCGGTAGGTTGTATAGTTTGCCAGCACATCAAGAATAAAACCTTCTTCTATTGCTTGTTTCATTGAGTAGAGATGAAATGGCACAAATTTACCATCTGCGTTTTGCTGTCCAAATTTCTCTAAAGTGGTGTTTTTGGGGGTGGCGGTGAAGGCAAAATAAGAAGCATTTTTACCTAGTTTACGTCCTTCCATTGCTTGAAGAATCTTATCTTGGATATCTTCGGGTTCTTCTTCATTGCTACCCAAAGCTGCGTTCATTTTGTCCGCCGCTTGACCGCTTTGGGACGAGTGCGCCTCGTCGATAATGATGGCAAAATTGCTATTTCTTAAATCTTCTACACCGTTGACAATAAAGGGGAATTTTTGAATAGTTGTAATAATAATTCGCTTTCCGGTTTCTAGAGCGGTTTTGAGTTTTTGGGCATTTTCTGCATGGGTAATAATATTTTTAATTTCCGAGAAACCTTTGATGTTGTCTCGAATTTGTTTATCTAGGTTGGTGCGGTCTGTGACTACAACTACCGAATCAAATAGCGGGTAATCGCTGCCTGGGGTGTAGAGTTCTATTAGTTGGTAAGCTGTCCAGGTAATAGAATTAGATTTGCCTGACCCGGCGGAGTGTTGAATTAAATAAGTGTGTCCTACGCCGTTTTGTCGCGCGTGGTTTAGAAGTTGGCGGACTATATCGAGTTGGTGATAGCGGGGAAAGTAGATAGATTTTTGTTGCAGGGGGGTTTTGCTATCTTGGGGAGCTAAAATTGCTAATTGTTCGATGATATTTGTAAAGCTGTGGCGGCTTAAAGTGTCTGACCAAAAATAGGCGGTTTTGTGTCCGTTGGGGTTGGGGGGGTTGCCTTTACCAAAGTTAAAGCCTTTGTTGAAGGGTAAAAAGTAAGTGTTGTGTTTATCTAACTTGGTAGTCATCCACACTTCATCGGTATCAATGGCAAAGTGAACGACGCACCGCGCAAATTGCAATAGAGTTTCGGCGGGGTCGCGGTTGGTTTTGTATTGTTCTTTGGCGTGGTAGACTGTTTGACCCGACCAGGGGTTTTTTAATTCTATAGTGGCGATCGCAATTCCATTGATAAATAGCACCAAATCGATAGACAGCAAGGGATTACTTTTTGAGTAATGCACCTGACGAGTGACAGAAAAAATATTGCGATCGAAGTTCTCTAAAACCTTGGGGTTTGCATCGTTGTAGGGGAGGCTATAAAGTAACGTTAAATGCGCGTTACCAATTTCTAGTCCCTTTTTTAATACTGAGAGAATGCCGTCAGCTTTAATTTTGCGGTCTAGGCGCTCTAAAATCAGTCTTTGCCAGTTGGGGCGATCTTTGAGCTTTTCTAATTCTGCTGGTTGGGTTGTTTCTAGAAACTGCCAAAACTTGGCGCTATCTATGGCAAATTCGCGCTCAAAGTCAGCCGGGTTGCCTTTTTCGTAGCGGGAACGATCTATTAGAGAAGTTTCAATACAATTTTCTAGCGCCCGCTCATTAGTTTGGCTGACCACGCGATCGCTCCTGCAAATTGGATGTTTTTTTAAATGCTTTTGATATCTAGTCTTTTATAGCATTCCATAGCTGAGAAATGGGGTAAGTTTGCCCGGTTCTGGCTTGTTGGATAGATTCTTGTAAATCCTCTAAAATCCCTGCTTTGGGTTCATTTTCGTCTATAGGGTCTAGCCCACTTTCTATTGCTTGCAGAAGCTCTACAAGAGCTTTCCAGATTTCTACAGGGACGATCGCTTCTGTTTTTTCCCCGGCTGCATTAGTAATGTATTTGATTCTATTTTGAATTTGCGAAAGGTTCATAATTGAATATCTGTTGAGAAATTCCATAGATGTCTTGAATAGTTCTTTGTATGCCTCAGAAAGAATACTTAACTTTATAAAATGTCTATATATGTGGTAAATGTGATATATAGACAAATAGGTGAATTGTACAATTCGTACAATCAATGGATTGAGAGAACAAAAAGTAATTCTATGACTAAAACTACCCTTAGTGAAGCTCGTAATAACCTCCCAGAATTAGTTAATCGTGCCAGCTACGGTCAAGAGCGAATAGTGCTTGAACGGCGTGGAAAGCCAGTGGCAGCAATTGTTAGCCTTGAGGATGTTGCTCGCCTTGAAGCTTTTGAAGATGCTCGTGACTCTGCATTGCTCATTAAAGCAATGGAAGATAGTCTTGGCTTTATCACCATAGATGAACTTTTAGCAGCCCGACCAATTGATTAATGTCTGTTGACTATGTACTGAGAATTGACAAGTCAGTAGAAAAAGAATTGCTTGGGTTTGCCCCTAAACTTTATAAGCAAATTGTTACAAAGGTTTTGTCTTTACCAACAAATCCTAAGCCACAAGACTGTAAATCTCTTGAAGGTGTACCAGGAGGATACCGAGTCGATCAAGGTGAATACAGGATTCTTTACTACATAATTGAGCCTACCAAGACTGACTTCGGGCAAATCCAAATTTTTAGAGTTGGCAAACGCAACGACGGTGAGGTTTATCGCAATTTGTAAGCGGTAATTATAGTTATTCAGCCTCAGAACGCAATAGAGCAATGTTATTTAATTAGGCTTCAGGGCGTTGCGAAAGGTGGTGGCGGCTTCTAATCGAGACGTTTGGGCAATTAATACGCAACGGGTAAGCAAATCTATATCGAGGGTTGCAAGTTGTGGAATCTCGCTGCGGGAAATCTTTTCGTAGCTATTATCTCGCAAATGATAAAGGTTAAATAGCCCGTCTTGCCATAACCATACTTCAGGGACGTTAAGCGCCTGATATCGTTGGAGTTTTTTGGAACTACCGCGAGTATTAACTACTTCTATTACTAAATCGGGGGTTGGCTTCGATTCTCCAAAACAATAAGATTCATCCGCCTCGGCTGAGACTTCCCCCTCTAATTCTTGCGTCATTGAACCTGTAGGATCAAATTCGATTGCCATCTCTATACAGAACAATTCGATCAGCATCCCAATGATGGTTTTAAAAAATTCGTGTTCGCGTCCCGGCATAATAATTTCGATTTCGCCGTTGTAGTAGGATATTTTGATCCCTGGAGACTCGGCAAAACCTGCTTGAATCAGCTTAAAATGTTGCCAGGTAATACCCCCATAAATGAGGCGCTGATCGGTGGATGGTTGTTTAAAAAGGGGAATTTTTACCATTGCCGTAACTCATAATTGCGCTGCATTGTACCTTTGACTTTAAGACTTTTTTATCGGTAGACATCCCCGCGATTTCTAGCTTTTTTGTAGGTTATAGCCCAAGTTTTTGTTTTAAATCAGCAAGAGACATTGTACCGTACTGTTTTGCTTCTTCTAACGCATTACGAGCAGCTTCTAGATCGGCTTGGGTTTCTAGTTCTTCTCGGTTTTATTTTGCTTTGAGAAAACGTAAAAAATCAAGTACCTCGTTTAGTATGGGTTCTGGGGTTTGTTCAATTTCTTGGAGTAGCAAATATTTTGTATCCATTGTTCTTTAACCTTGATTGATTTGATATTTGTATTTTGAGTTAAAAGTAACTACTTACGGAAACTCAAAGGATCACAAAGTTTACTCAAACTTTCAATTTTCCGGCTATAGCTTGCGATATGAAAATAGTTTTTTGTTCTTGCAGTAGTTTAATAAAGCGCTGTTCATGGGCGATCGCTTGGTCAGTTTCGGAGGTTTGGCGCTCAATAAATTTAACAATTCTGTTTTGTTCTTCAATAGAAGGAACAGGTATTTTAGTATTTGAAATAAAGGGAGTCGTTATACGCTTTTGACCTGCTGTGCCTTCCATAAAGGCTTGAGCATAAGTCCGAAATGCTTCATTATAAATTGCGTAATATAGAAACTTTGGCGTTAATTGCTTTTTGTCAACTCTAAAAACATGAAATTCAGTTGAGCCGATTCCTTTTTGTGTAGGCAATTCTTCTAAAAATGCACTTTTGCCGTTTTCAAAACAAGGAGTGATTTTTGCTAGTAAAACATCCCCTTGGTTAAATTCAGTAAGTGAGGCTGGAAAAGCTTTTCTAATATCAACTCTAGATACATCATACTGACCGTTAGCTAACACAGCCTCCATAGGAAGAAAAGTAACTTGCTCCTCTTTCTGTGCGCGATTACCACTAGGATTAACAAAGGAGATATGCTTGATTGCTTTCAATATCCAGTTAGAGGGGATTTCGCCGATCCAATTGATACGACTATCGCACATAGGAACATTTGGGTCTAAACCTTTGGTGACAGCTTGATTAATCAGAATAGCTTTTTGTTCTTGTAGGAGTTCGATGAGACGCTGTTTTTGGGCGATCGCCTGGTCAATTTCGGCGGTTTTGCGATCAAGAAATTTAACAATACGCTGCTGTACTTCTATTTCACCACAGATAATAGGAAAATTAAGAAACATTGGAAGTCTCAGGGAATCAACAGTCGATTTTGCCGAGAGTTTTATAACTTCTTCGTAGAGAAAGGATTTCATGTAATAAAAGAGATATTTACCAAGGATTTCTCTAAACTTACTTACCTTATAAACCCTTTGGTGATAATCAAACTTACCGTTAATATAATGAAAGACTTTGCCAACACCTACTCCATCTCCGGCTGTTAAAACAGCTTCTTCATCATGGGAATAAGTATCTATTCTTTCCACAGTTTGTGAACGCACAAAAAATGGGTATTCACCATCGTCTACGCTGTTAACAGTATCTTTTTCACCTGTCTTAATATTTCCTAAAAATTTTAGGCGTTTAACTTCCCAACTGCTAGGGATTTCTCCCAACCACTCAACCCCACTATCCTTATAACTCTCATACTTTGGGAAATCTACCATTACTCAATCTCCCCAAAACTCACCAACCGCTTTAATAATCCTTCTGTCTCTTGTTCCAACGTCAAAATTTCTGCCGTTACTTCCTCAAGACTTCGCAAAGGCTTATGTTGATAGAAATATTTATTAAAGCTAATCTCATAGCCAATCTGAGTTTTATCTAACGCCATCCACGCATCATCTACATGGGGGCGCACCTCTCGGACAAAGTAATCATAAATATTATCTTTCAACGGCACATTTTCAGTGTCTCTTAATTCGCTGTCTGACTCGTACTCAATCCATTGTCCCGGCTTCTTCCCTGTCCAGTAACCAAAATCTTGCAAGCGCTCCTCACTGGTGTCTAATTCCAGCAATAAATCGCTCAACGCCTCATCCTTTAACTTGTGAATTTTCTTAACTACCTTTTCCGCCTTTTCATCGCGCCAACTTACCGCATTCATAAGCTGATTTTTCTCACTGGCTGAAAGCTTAATAGCCAACTTTTTCATAGCCGCTTCTAGTTTTTGCGAAAACTCGTTAAAATCGAGCCACAGCCCTTGCCCTACTTCGCTCATCAGCTTTTCACCCACCGCCATTAGTTCGCGCCCAGTTTCCCAAGTTTTGATTTGTAGTAGCGCCTCCCGCTTTTTCTTATCAAGCTCAATTCCCTCTTGCTCCAAATAAACTTCAATTGCGGCTTGATGCTCCGCCAATTGAGTGTAAATAGCCTCTCCCCATTGCTCGTACACCCACTCCATTACCTCCCTTAACCCCGAATTAAACCGCAGCGCCGCCAACTTTTCGGGCGTAAACTGCGCCGCCAACCGCAACGGACGCTCTACAGTAACTTTGTAATAACCAAAATCGCTATTATCAAACACTTTAGAAATAGCTTGGTTGGGCATCTCTAAATAAAGATGAGTAATTTTATCTATATGCTCAACCGAAAACTCGCAATTTTTCGCCCCCAAATTCTTCCGCAACTTCTGATAAAGCTCCGAAGCATCAATTAGTTGCACTTTACCCTTGCGGTGTGGGGCTTTATTATTCGACAGCACCCAAATATAGGTTGTAATTCCCGTGTTGTAAAACAAATTATTCGGTAATTGAATTATTGCTTCCAAATAATCATTTTCAATAATGTAACGGCGAATATTACTTTCTCCGCTCCCTGCATCCCCCGTAAACAGCGACGAACCATTATGCACCGATGCAATTCTCGTCCCCAAAGAACTGTCTTTTAGAGACTTCATCTTGCTAACCATATCCATCAAAAACAGCAATTGCCCATCCGAACTACGCGGCGTTGCTGCAACTGTCTCCTCAACTCCTTTAAAGTTTTTTAGCATCGCCTGAAAGCGCGGATCGAGAACTTCTTTGCCATCAAAAATAAACTTCTGCTCGGATTTGTAAGACTTGCCATAAGGCGGATTGGAGAGCATAAAATCAAACTTCGTCCCCGCAAACTCATCAGTTGAAAGCGTTGAACCAAACTTAATTTTTTCTGGATCGTTGCCCTTAATCATCATGTCAGACTTACAAATTGCGTAAGTTTCGCCGTTTACCTCTTTGCCATAAAGATAAACCGCCGCCTTAGATCCCACCCCGCCTTCAGGATTAGTAATAAAGTCTTGAGACTCTGTCAGCATACCCCCAGATCCGCAAGCCCCGTCATAGATAGTAATCACCGGAGGTAACTTATCTTTTACAGGTATAAATAATACGTGAGTCATTAGTTTAATTACTTCACGAGGGGTAAAATGTTCTCCGGCTTCCTCGTTATTTTCTTCATTAAACTTGCGGATCAATTCTTCAAACACATAACCCATACCCAAATTGCTTAATCCGGGCAATCTGCGCCCCTCTGGATCTAGCACGTCAATAGGACTAAGGTTGATGTAAGGAGAAGTAAATTTTTCTAGCACATCTAACAATACGTCCGCCTGCACCATGCGCTTTATTTGGCTTCGCAGGTCAAATTTGCTAATAATTTCCTTAACATCGTCGCTAAAGCCATCTAAATAAGCGTTGAAATTGGCATCAAGAATCTGACGGTTATTTGTGGCGGTTTTAACCAGTCTTTTTAAAGTCCAATCTGAGGTATTGTAAAACACATAGCCCGATGCTTCTTTAAGAGCGATCGCATCCAACGTTGTAAACCCAGCTTCCTCGCGCTGAAAGCGGACTTCCTCTGTAACCAATTCCTTAGTTGTTTCTAGCAAGCAATCTAGCCGCCGCAACACAAACATCGGTAAAATAACATCTCGGTACTTACCGCGCACGTAAACATCGCGCAAACAGTCATCAGCAATTGACCAAATAAAAGAAACAATTTTATTTTGTAGTGATTGATCCATTATGTAGTTACTAAAATAATTTATTAATGCGATTGCCTAACACATAGATTATTCCCAAAATAAGTAACTTAGTTAAGCGCGATCGCACCTCAAACGAGAGTTTTATAATATAAGTTCACAGACTTAATATTGCCAAACACCTATTTTGTGAGTATTCGTCAAACATCTTCTGTACCTACGGCTGCGGACTCTCACATCAACCGCGCTCGCGCTAGTATCCGCCAAGCGCTATCTTGGTACTCTAACAATCTGCGTAAACCCAACGCGCAGTTTTCTAACTCGCAATTACTCAAGCAGCTAAAACCAGAATTTGACAATCTAAACTCGTTAGTCAGTAAACTTGACTCCAATGTTATAAAAATTGCTGCCTTTGGTTTAGTCAGTCGCGGTAAATCTGCTGTTTTAAATGCTTTACTTGGACAAAAGATTTTACAAACGGGGCCTTTAAATGGTGTAACCCAGTGGTGTAGGTCGGTGCAATGGGTAGCCAATGATAAAATTCAAGTAGAGCTAATAGATACGCCCGGATTAGATGAAATTGACGGCGAAGCACGTACCCAAATGGCGGAAGATGTCGCCCAAAAAGCCGATTTAATTTTATTTGTAGTTTCTGGCGATATTACTCAAACCGAGTACGAAGCGCTCTGCAAGTTGCGTCAATACCAAAAACCGCTAATTTTAGTATTCAACAAAATCGATCTTTATCCCGATACCGATAGACAAGCAATCTACCAAAACTTGCACCAACTAGGCGCAACAAGCGGCGAAATGCTGCCCGATGAACTCGTCATGGTTGCCGCCGAACCAACCCCCCTAGAAGTGCGCGTAGAGTGGGCTAATGGCGAAACTGGCTACGAGTGGGAAACCCCAGCGCCGCAAATAGATGAATTAAAACAAAAAATTCTCAACATTCTCAATCGCGAAGGTAAAAGCCTATTGGCTTTAAATGCTTTAGTGCAGGCGCAAAAAGCCCAAGAAAAAATTGCTGCTACAACTTTAGCCCAGCGCCAAGAGCAAGCAGAAGATTTAATCTGGCGGTATACAAGATATAAGGCGATCGCGATCGCACTTAATCCCATTGCATTTTTAGACTTATTAGGCGGTTTTATTACCGATTTAGCTTTAATTCGCGCCTTAGCACGGTTGTATAACTTGCCAATGACTGGTTACGAAGCTGCCAAGTTATTAAGGACAATTATATTTAGCTCCGGTGGCTTGCTAGTCGGTGAATTAGGCAGTAGTTTGTTTTGGGGATTGGGTAAAAGTACAGCCGCGCTTTCTAGCGGGGAAAATCCTTTCAACATTTCAACTTACGCCGGAGCGGCGGCGATTCAAGCCGGAATTGCCGCCTATGGTTGCTATGCTGTAGGACGAGCAGCGCAGACATACTTAGAGCGCGGTTGTACTTGGGGACAATTTGGCGCTAGTACAGTAATTGCCGAAATCCTCTCTCGCACCGAACCAAACACGATTATTTACCGCCTACGTCAAGAATTATCGCCCATCGATCGATAAGTTTTAACCTTCAAGCATTTGAGCGAATATTGACTAAATGCTTGGGGATTGGAGACAGGAATGCTAAGATGAAAATGCAATGACAATTATTTAGTTAAACAAACATATTTAAATAGATAAATAACTTTTATTTATGATTATCTGCGCCCAAACTTGGTCAATCATCTTGAGGCTTTATGGTTTTGCAGATTAAAAGATCGATCTACATAGCTGACAGCCTAAATAGTAAGCAATGCAGCAACTACTCAAAAAAACTATCTCAAGAGTTGCTTTTAAAAACTCCCTACTGACAATCCAAGGCAAAAATAGTACCTAACTATATAGCTCCTGTGGAACACCAGAGAACAAGCCAATTAATGTCTAGCCAACAGCTACGGGGTTTTTGTACGTGATTACTATTTCACCACGTCCAGTTGGGCGCAATTGCAGCACTATTAGTTTTGCTTCAACTCTATACCTTTGTCCAATTTTAGACTTACTGCTGGCGGAAGTGCCGGAAAAATGGCACAACGAACTAAGATTAGGACTGCAAGAAGCTTTAGTTAACGCCGCCAAACATGGCAATAAGCTCGATCCTGGTAAAGTTGTAATTGTTCGATTTTTCTTAGTAAGCGAGGCTTACTGGTGGGAAATTATCGATCAAGGTTGCGGATTTACCCCCGATTGCGATTGCGATCGCGATCCTACAGACTTTTTACCGCCAGATGTATCGGAAAATGGGCGTGGTATGTTTTTGCTCAAAACAATTTTCGATCAAGTTCATTGGAATGAAGAAGGTACAGAATTGAGGCTGTGCAAGCAAATGTCGCGTTTTCGGTTTCCTGTAGTTAATTAATCGGCTTTGTTTACCAAACCATGACTAGGACAAGGAGGCGCAGAAATAGAGCGATCTAACCACGCTGTCGCTTGTTGCAGTCTTAATAAAGCTTCCTCTGGTTGTTCTTTGAGCAAAAAGACTATTGCCGCCGCCGCTTGTTCGCTAGAACGGGCTTTACGATTAGATTTTAACTTATGCCAATCGTTGGGGGAAATAGTTAGCCTTTCAATTAAAGCTTGGGCTAATTGCAGAGTAGTAAAGTCATCTAGATTGGCAGTTTTGACTAAATCGGTACTTTCGAGCATAAAATCGGGCATATAAAGTTATCTAGTCTTACTGTATCAAGGGATTATATGCAACCGCCGCCCGAATCATCAACCGATGCAACAAACGTAGATATTGAGGGAAGTATTGCTGAAGTAGAACAGGCGCTAGTTGCTCTCAAACAACGTTACGCTCAAGTAGAAAGCGATCGCCAGCGTAAAGTAGAGCTTAAGCACAGGTTAGAGGAAATCAGACCGCAATTAGCTAATAATAAGCTACCAGAATTGCAAGCGGAACTCAAAGAAATTAAAACTCAGTTAGAAACTATAGAAGTTAATTTAGAAAGTCAGCTATTTTCTGTAGATGTATTCAAAGAACCATTCTGGCAAGCAATACGGTTCGGCGGGCTGGGGATTGTTGTAGGCTGGATCTTAAAGTCTTGTACTAGCTAAAAGCGCAAATATGCTAGCGGGTACAAATGCCCACAATAAGTAAAATAAGCTCCTTATTCAGAATTTACGATGACGAGAAGTATTGCAGATATATTAAAAAATGGTCAGCCAGAGGAAGATTTAACTATCAAAGGCTGGGTACGCACCAAGCGCGATTTGAAAGGATTTGCCTTTATTGAAGTAAACGATGGTTCCTCTTTAGCTAATTTGCAAGTAGTGCTAAATTCGCAAATGCCCGAATATGAGGACTTATTAAAGCGGCTTAATACTGGGGCTTCGGTGGAAGTTACAGGGCAATTAGTGCCATCCCAAGGCAAAGGGCAGCGCATTGAGCTACAGGCAACAGCAGCCACCGTATACGGCGAAGCAGATGTTGATACCTACCCTTTGCAAAAAAAACGCCATTCCTTTGAATTTTTGCGGACAATTGGACATTTGCGATCGCGTACTAATTCTTTTGGCGCAGTTTTTAGAGTCAGAAATGCCTGTGCAACCGCCATTCACCAGTTTTTTCAACAACGCGGTTTTTTGTGGGTGCATACGCCCATTATTACCAGCAGCGATTGCGAAGGTGCGGGGGAATTATTTACAGTAACTAGCCTAGATTTAAAGAAAGTTCCAGTTACAGACAAGCAAGAAGTAGACTACAGCCAAGACTTTTTTGGCAAACCAGCTTATTTAACGGTAAGCGGACAGCTAGAAGCGGAAATTATGGCAATGGCTTTTAGTAATGTGTATACATTTGCGCCGACGTTTCGGGCGGAAAACTCTAATACTTCCAGGCATTTAGCAGAGTTTTGGATGGTAGAGCCGGAGATGGCTTTTTGCAATTTGCAAGGCGATATGGATTTAGCCGAAGCCTTTTTGAAGCACGTCTTTAAGTATGTAATGGAAACTTGCCCGGAAGACATGGAGTTTTTTAACGATCGCATTGATAAAACTGTAATTGAAACCGCCCAAAACATTATTGATAATGAGTTTGCGCGTTTAACTTATACAGAGGCGGTTTCACTCCTTGAAAAAGCTCCAGTAAAGTTTGAGTATCCGGTAAGTTGGGGCTTAGACTTGCAATCGGAACACGAACGCTATTTAGCCGAACAGTTATTTAAAAAACCTGCGATCGTTACCGATTACCCCGTAGGGATCAAGGCTTTCTATATGCGTTTGAACGACGATCAAAAAACCGTTAGCGCTATGGATATTTTAGCGCCCAAAATTGGCGAAATCATTGGCGGTTCGCAACGGGAAGAACGCTTAGATGTATTAGAACAGAGAATGAAAAATCAAGGCTTAAATCCAGAGGATTTGTGGTGGTATTTAGATTTACGCCGTTATGGTACAGTTCCCCATGCTGGTTTTGGGTTAGGGTTTGAGCGTTTGGTACAGTTTATGACCGGAATGGCAAATATCCGCGATGTAATTCCTTTTCCCCGTACTCCACTGAGCGCAGAATTTTAATTATCTTTACTAGAGATTGCACTACGAACTAAAATCGCCGTGCAATCTACTGTTAAAGCAATTTTTACAGGAATATTGCCATTTATTGTTTGCTTTAGCAATCCTTCTCTACTTGCTCCTAAAACTACTACATCGAAGTTTTCCGATTTAACTTGCTCGATTACTCCTTCAATTACTGAATTAGCTTTAAGGGGTGCAGCCGTAACAGAGCTTGTAACATGGCGAAAGCGACCTAAATAGCGCGTGGCTTGCTCCAAAACTTGAGTATTTGGTAATGGCTGATTTGGGTTAACTACTTGACAAAAATGTACGGATGGGGAGACAGAAAGATTTAGTAAAGCGGGTAATAATTGAATTGCTGTTTGAGAATTAGGGCCGCCAGCAATGGGGACAAGCCAGCGATTTAATTGCGTATTGGGAAGCAAACAGTAAGGCGGCGAGGTTGGTTTGCGCTTGGTAGGAAGCGAAAAATAAATATTTTGGTGAGAATCTTGGGCAAACTTGACTAATACTACTTCACAACTTGCCTGTCTAATTAAAGTATCGGCAACATTGCCAAAAATCCGCCCTGGAGTGATAGTTTTACCTTTCCAACCCATTAAAACTAAATCGATATGGCGCTCTTTAATAATTTCTAAAATAGCCGAGGCGGGATCGTGAGCGACGCGAATTTGCGTATGCAAAGGCACATTAAATTTACGCGCCTCCGCCTCCGCTTGACGCAATAAACGCCTACTTTTAGCAGTATTTACTGAAGTTTCCGCCGGAGAACTATTACGAGAAACTAAAATTACTTGAACGCACTCTAATTCGTAATGGCGATCGCGCGCAATGGCTAAAGCAAATTGTAATAAAGCATTGGCGGTATGAGGATTAGCTAATGGTACGAGCATTCGTCCTTGTCCGATAGCAGGCGATCGCGTTTGATAAACTATATAGGAAGGTTCTGGTTGCGGCCCAATGGTGCGATGTTCGCCATTAAGTTTGTCTGCTTCGGCGCGAATAATATCGGCGCGGGTAATAATCCCAATTAGCTTTCGTTGCTCAATTACAGGCAATCTACTTAATTTGTAGCGATCGAGTAAATACAAAACATCGCCTAAACTTGCGTCAGGACTCACCGTTACAGGTTGGGGAGTCATAATTTCGCTTAAATGCGTATCTCCTGGTAAAGCGCGATCGCGCATTTTAGCTAAATCTGTTTGCGTGACAATCCCTACTAACTTACCTTCATCCACTACCGGAAAGCCGCGATGGTGAGAGCGAGAAAATGCTTGTACCGCCTCGTCTAGGGTCATCTGCACCCCTAAAGTTTCGACGCGCGGTTGCATGACGTTATCTGCCGTTAACGTGGTTAGTAAGCCCTGAGCGGGCGCGGAATCTAAGTTGATGCCATTTATGGCTAAAAGTTTGTCGTAGAGAGAACCGGGGGCAATTTTTTCGGCAATTAAATACGCTGTAACCGAGCCAATCATTAATGGTAAAACTAAGTTAAAGTCGGTAGTCATTTCAAAAACAATCGCGATCGCCGTTAAAGGAACTTTGGAAACGACGCTAAAAAAAGCTCCCATCCCCGCCAAAGCGTAGGTAATCGGCGAACTCATCCCCGTTAAGTTGTATTCTACAATTCCCACTAAATAACCCAGCGCCGAACCCATAATTAAACTAGGAGCAAACACCCCTCCCGGCGCACCAGAACCCGCCGCTATAACAGTAAGCAGAAATTGGGCAACAAAAGCGATCGCGGCTACATACGGACTAGCTTCGCCCGTCAGCATAAATTCCCGCAAGCCTGTATTATCGTGAAATTCTAGGGGTAGTAGCGAAACGGCGATCCCCGAAACAAAGCCAGCTAAGGCAATTCGCAAGGGTAAACTAACGTGCAACCTTTGGTACAGTTTTAAACTTGTAATAATTCCTTGGTTAAATAAAGAGCCTAGTAGTCCCGCTAAAATTCCTAAAATAATATAAAAAGGAATTTCACCCAAAGAAAAGCTAGTCACATTCGCCGTTAATTCTAGATTTAGCTGCAAGCTTCTACCACCCAACAGTCGAGAAACTACCGCTCCGACAAAAGAAGCAATTATCGCCGTCCCTAAAGTTATTCCCGACAAATCTTGAAGTAACTGCTCGACTACAAATAAAACTCCCGTAATTGGCGCATTGAAAGCCGCCGCCAAACCCGCCCCCGCCCCCGCCGCAATTAACTGGCGACGATGATCGGGAGACATGGGCAAATAGCGACTCAACCCCCCCGCTAAAGCCGCCCCAATATGCACGGTTGGCCCTTGTCTCCCCAAACTTAAACCCGAACCCAGCGCTAGGCTAGCACTAGCTAACTTAACTAAACCAATGCGCCAAGAAAGCTTTATTGGTAGATTGGCAAGACTTGCTTTAACATCGGGAATCCCGCTCCCTCTGGCTTCTGGGGCTAACCTTTGAATTAATAACCCCGAAAGAAAACCAAAAGAGCCACCAATTAGCGGTAAGACTAGCCAATCTGGCTGTAAAGTCGAAGATTGAACGCGCCAAGAGCCGAGCCAGCCAGAGCTAAACTTGAGGAAAACCGCCGCTAGTGCTGCAACTAAACCAATAATTACCGCATAAGCGATCGCACTTGTCCGGCTTGGTTGCAACCATTGGCGCAAACGCTGTTTTATAGCAGGAAGTAGCATTGTTTTAACGAGAAAGGATAGAAAAAACTGCTATTTTGATGCTCTTTAATCGGTTAGTGACTTCTATAAGGCTTAATTTGTTGCAGTCCTCACATATAGTTATATGCTCACATGAACCAAGATAACCAAGGTTGCCAATTTTGAACTAATTGAGCTAACGAAGCGTAGCCAGCCGCACGAGGATGAGCGCCATCATTTGCGATCGCTTCTTTTATCCACGCTTCAGAAGCTTGCAAGCAAGTAAAAATATCTAAGTAAGGTACATCAATTTCATCGCAAACCGAGGCAAAAGCCGCAGACAATCGAGCAATTCTTCTATTTTGTGCCAAATCTACTACTGGGGCAGTTCCCACCATTAACACCGGAAACATCTGTTTAGCAACCATTAAAATGTCGCGCGTGTTTGCTAAAGAAGTTTCAAAAGCAACGCGAGTTTTGCCATTTTCTATAGTTGTGTCATTTGCCCCAAAGCAAAATACAATTCGTCCTTCGCAATCTAAAGGTAAACGATAAGATACTTCTTTTTGCCAACGCTCTTTTAGTTCTGTGCTAGTTTCTCCTCTTACCCCTAAGTTGTAATAAGTAACATCATGACCGAGAGTGCAAGCATGGGCGCAGATTCTACCCGCCCAACCCAAACACTGCGGATCGCCCGTACCGTTAACAAAAGATTCCCCTACAAAGCAAATACGCAAACTACGCATAACTAAGTTGTTTTAACTTTCATCGCGCCCGATCGCTGATAATCCCTCAACAATCAATGATGGCGTATAGCAAGAGCCGTTCCACTCGGCATCATCACCTAAAGCAACTAATTGTTTTAAAGCAGTATAAGCATTACCCGCCACCATTGTATCTTTTACCCGCCCAATCGCCTGACCGTTTTTAACCCGGTAGCCCAAGTCAACATTGATTGAAAAATCTCCCGAAATACTCCCCCCATCTCCCAGCATTTGATCGATAATAATCCCGTCATCAAGCCGAGCAATTAATTGTGCTAAAGATTCCTTTCCCGGTTGAATTAGCAAATTAAATAACCCTGGACTAGGATAGCTACCCAAACCTGGACGAAAACCGTTCCCTGTCGTCCCTGTACCTAATAACTTGCCGCAAGTGCGATCGCAAGCAAAGTTTTGTAATACGCCATTTTGGACAAATGCAAGCGGCATTGTTGGCGTACCTTCATCGTCAAAAGGGCAACTAAAAGGGCCACTATCCGGTTCTTGAGAAATAGTCAAAGCGCTAGAAGTTACTACTTGCCCTAATCTATCTGCCCAGGGTGATGCTTTTTCTAATACTCTTTTGCCATTGATTGCCGCTTGCAATGTACTCCACAACATATCTGCGGCTTTGGATGTAAATAAAACTGGTACGTGTCCAGTGGGTGGGGCAATATTTTTTTTAGCCCAAAATAAACGCTGTAATATTTGCTCGACGATCTTCTCTGGCTGCAAAAAATCCCGTTGAGTTTGCCCGTCCGATACGCTTAAAAAATCATCCCCTCTAATCCATTCCACCGACAGATAAGCGCTTTTATATCTTGAATTACTAAACCTATTTTCTCTTATTAATGAGACTAAACATAAAATCGCCCGATCAAAGAGGACGCGATCGCCTGTACGATTTACAAGGTAGCCAATTTTTGACGGCAAGGCATGGGCAGTATTTGGGAAATTGATTTTTATTCGCGTCCAGTATTAGATGAAAATAACAAAAAACTTTGGGAAGTTTTAGTTTGTGAAAGCCCTTTAGCTATTGATACCGAGCTTAGTTCGCTGTTTAAGTATTCGCAGTATTGTTCTAGCAGCCAAGTAAACTCGGCTTGGCTAAAAGCGGCTCTTGAATCGGCCATCGAGCAGGCGGGGGTGTCTCCGGTTAAGTTCCGATTTTTTCGCACTCCTATGAACAACATGATTACCAAAGCTTGCCAAGAATTAGGTATTCCCGCCCAGCCTAGTCGCCGGACTTTGACTCTCAATCAATGGTTGCAACAGCGCAACAAAGAAGTTTACCCGCAAGAACCAGGATATCAAGCGGCGACTAATCCTTCGGTACAGGTACAAAAAAACTCTGACCCCCAACGCTTACCAGATGCTTTAATTGGGCAAAAATGGGTAGTTGCAAGTCTTACAGGGTCAGATTTAGCCCAAATGCCAGAATGGGAAATTGATTTTGGCGAAGCATTCCCGCTATCTTTGGCACAAATAACGCCAGACACTATAGTTCCTGGTATAATCATCTACTCCCCAAGAGCTATTCCTTTAGCTGGATGGATGTCAGGTTTAGAAATTGCCGCCTTGAAAGTAGATGCGCGCACAACTCCAACTAAATTAATTTTAGAAACGGGTGCAAGCGACAGTTGGCTTTTAGCGAATATAACTAACCCCCAAACCTTACAAATGGCTCAAGACTTTGAGGGGGCAAAACAAAAAGCTAACCAAGTACATTTTTTAGCGGTGCAGTCAGATCCCGAATCTGAAGTTTTTGCTGGCTTTTGGCTGTTGCAAGAAATTAATTTACCGTAAAAACACTATTAACAGCTTTTAGAATCATTCAAAAAATTTCACTAATTGCAGCAAAGCGCATGGGTTCCGAAACACCACAAAATACACTTTTAGCAGAACAGTTGTTAGAAATAGCGCTAAAGTCTGGAGCGGAAGATGCGGAAGTGTATCAATCAAAATCGCTTTCTCGTCCTGTATTTTTTGAGGCAAACCGTCTCAAGCAGTTAGAAAGCGCTCAATCTGTTGGTACGGCTTTGCGCCTGTGGCGAAATGGTTGTCCGGGTCTTGCAGTGGCTTACGGCTCTGTAGCGCCGCAGACTTTAGTAGAGCGGGCTTTGGCTCTTAGCCAACTTAACGAACCAGAAATAATTGAACTTGCGCGTAATTCTCAGCCAATTTACCCTAACTTGGGCAAAGAAGTAGCTGTAGAGCAGTTGATAGAATGGGGTAATCAAGCGATCGCGCTCATTCACGATGCTTACCCAGAAGTGTTAATTAGCGCCGAATGGGATAGCGATATGGAAGCTACCCGTTTAATTAATTCGCTAGGTTTAGACTGTTATTACACCGATACAACTCTTAGCGCTTATCTGTCGGTGGAATGGATTAGAGGGGATGATTTTTTAAGCGTATCGGACGGGCAAACTCAACGGGATTTTTTGCAGCCAGAGAAGA
>Ga0115851_100311_pt1 | contig 20185 bp, 13 predicted proteins | sample InSIn2gowninarea_FD_83865 | JGI IMG/M metagenome (GOLD analysis project Ga0115851, IMG submission 83865)
CGCGCCCCTCGCGGGTGGAAATTGTATTGCGGACAATTTCTGTTAATTCTTTACTTGCACCTATTACCCGGACTTAGCTGTACCCACAAACGCATAGTTAGCACCGCTCCACCAAGCGAATAATAAAGGAACAATATCCCCCACTGCTAAAACTATGCCACCACCCTCTTTTACCCAAGATCGTAAGGCAATAAATTGAGTCCAAGTTAATTGTAATAAACCTCCCTGTAAGTCGCGTACTAACTGCCGCCCATCCATGTAAATAAAACCACCAGAGGGCATAGCCTGTACTGAACCAACTATTGGAATACCTGCGGCAATATAGGCTTTACCTTCACCAACTATGGGCAGAGCAGAAATATTTAGCTTTGTTGAGATTTGGCGTAGTTCCTGTAGAATACGCACAGCAATAATATCCTCGCCATGACCATTACTGAGGCAAAGTAATCGAAATTTAAATTCGTTGTGGGACATGAAAACCAATAAAAAAAGGGTTTGGGCTAAATACTACATTCAATCTACGTCTCGACTTTGCATCCGGCGTTTGGTTGAGCAAAATCTTGAAAGGATATTTGTACGTTAATTCTATGCGTGTTTCTTATACTACCGTTGTCACCTTGGCAGTGCTTTTATTAAATTTAAGTTTTTGTAGTGCGATCGCTTTACCTTTGGAAGAAAAGCTCAAACAGCAAGGAGATAGCACGCCCCAAGAAAGCGATTTATTTATTTTGGCTACCGAAGTCCAGGTAATAGGTGCAAGTAAAGAATTAACAGAAATTGTCCGCAATACAATTTCCACCCGCGAGGGGCGCGACACAAGTAATAACCAATTACAAGCAGATATCACAGCCATTTTAGCTACAGGCTTATTTGTCAACGCCCAAGTAAAAACTACTAGCAACCTTACCGGAGTAAATGTAGTTTACGTCGTAGAACCTGTGGTAGTCAAAGCTATTCAACGGCGCAATGCTAACGTACTTTCACAAAAAATTGCTTTAGAGTTATTTCGCTCCCAAATTGGGCAAGAAATTAGCTTAAAAGCTATAAATCAAAGCCAAGCAGAAATTAACAGATGGTATGCCAGAAATGGTTATTTAGCTGCAAAAGTAATAGCTGTAAACCCAAGCCCCGAAGGAGTGCTAACCATAGAAGTAGTTGAAGGAACGGTCAGCAATGTTTTATTTCGCTTTCTTAGTCGTAAAGGCAATGCGACAAACCAAGCAGAGCAGCCGATTAAAAACCGGACTAACGAAGAATTTTTGCGCCGCGAAATTAAAGTAAAACCGGGAGATGTAATTAGCGATCGCGCCATTGAACTTGATTTGCGCCAGTTGTATCAGTTAGGACTATTTAGAACTGTTAATGTGGCGTTAGTAGAAACAGGCAAACAAGTAAATGTAGTTTACGAACTAACCGAAAAACCTGCTCGTAGCGTTAGCCCTGGGGGTGGTTATGACGACGATACCGGAATTTACGGCACTATTAACTATCAAGACTTTAATATTAGCGGTATTAATAATTCTATAAATGTAGACTTGCAAATTAGCGAGCGGGACGTGCAAATTGCCACAACGTTTACTAGCCCCTACCGCGCCAGCGAACCAAATCGTCCAGGTTATGAAGTTAGTATATTTCGCCGTCAAGGAAGATCGCCAACTTTTGACGATGATATCGATTTAGCTAATGGGGATAATCCTCGCGAAGGTCGCTACGGCGGTGGTTTTAGCTTGAATAAGCCTATTGATAATTGGCAAACATCCTTGGGGTTAAACTACGTTCGTACCAGCATACGCGATCGCAATGGCAACGTTTCCCCCACCGATGAATTAGGCAATCAGCTATCTTTTAGCGGTACGGGGATTGACGATTTGACCACCGTATCAATTAGCGCCATCAAAGACGAACGCAATGATAGCCGCAATCCTACCCAAGGAACGCTTCTTAGCCTAAGTACCGAGCAATCAATTCCAATTGGTCGAGGCGATATTACAATGAATCGGTTGCAAGCAAACTATATTCAATACTTTCCAGTGCAATTACTCGGTAAAAGAAATATAGAAGTATTAGCCCTCAATCTTCAAGGTGGAACGATTATCGGCGATTTGCCCCCTTACGAAGCTTTTGACCTCGGCGGGCTTGATTCAGTTCGGGCTTATGGTTCCTCAGATGTTGGTAGCGGACGTTCTTATCTTTTAGCCTCGGCGGAGTACCGCTTTCCCATTTTTCGACCTGTAGGCGGCGTATTATTTGCAGATTTTGCCACAGATTTAGGTTCGGGCGATACGGTGTTAGGGGAACCTGCAGTAGTGCGGGGTAAACCGGGGACGGGTTTTTCCTACGGCGCAGGCTTGCGCGTAGAATCTCCTGTAGGTTTGTTACGGGCAGATTTTGGCATTAACGATAGAGGTGAAAGTCAAGTACAGTTTGGAATTGGACAAAGGTTTTAGCGGCTAATCGGCGATCGGGCTAAAATGCAGAGAGCATAGAATTGAAAAGCATGATAGCTGGTAAAACATTACAGGGCGGAAAATATACTTTAGAACAAGAATTAGGGCGCGGTGGTTTTGGCATTACGTTCAAAGCTACGCATCGCTATCTAAATCAAATAGTAGTAATTAAAACCCTAAATGACACCCTGCGGCGCGAAGCGCAATTTGCTAAGTTTCAAACTCAGTTTCAAGATGAAGCAAGAAGACTCGCTACTTGCGTCCATCCGCATATTGTCCGAGTAAGTGACTTTTTTATTGAAGAAGGGCTGCCTTACATGGTAATGGATTACATACCAGGGGCAACTTTAGACTTGGTAGTATTTCCCGACAAACCATTATTAGAAGCAAAAGCGATTCACTACATCCAGCAAATTGGCTCCGCCTTGCAAGTAGTACATCAAAATAATTTACTGCATCGAGATATTAAGCCGCAAAACATTATTTTGCGGCAAGGGACAGAGGAAGTTGTATTAATTGATTTTGGCATTGCTCGTGAATTTAATTCTGGTTCCACCCAGACTCATACAGGGATGGTTTCGGAAGGGTACGCACCAATTGAGCAGTATCTTTATCAAGCCCCGCGCACGCCTGCAACGGATGTTTACGGATTAGCCGCAACAATGTATGCGTTACTTACCGGGAAAGTTCCCGTAGCGGCCTCCTTACGCGATCGCGTTCCTATGCCTGCGCCCATTGACTTGCAACCTCAATTAAGTAAGTCGGTAAGCCAAGCTGTAATGCGCGGTATGGCAGTAGAAGCAAAGTTTCGTCCTGCCACTATTTCCGAATGGTTGGCGCTGCTTCCTGGAGCTACTAGGGCTGTTCCTGAAGTTCCTGAAACCCGTGCCACGGTTGCTTTAATTCCCCAGCACCGCCCGCAGGGTCGCGCGATCGCCCCTCCTAACTCACCTAGAGCAATTCCTCGAACTAACAAATCCTCCTTTCCCTGGTTGTTAGTTAGTGGCGGTATTGCCTTAGCAGCAATTTCTGGTGTGGCTTTAAGTAGGGTTTTATCTAACTATTTACAGCCTTCTAATGTCCCCGTTGGCATTCCTTTCCCTGATGTTCGCACGACATCGCCCCCAATAGAAGCAAGTCCCACCCCCATTAAAACGCCCGATTCAAGGGTTGAGCAAGAAACAACTCAAGAAAATTCTTCTACGCCTAACATTACTCCTTCGCCGCTCGTTACTGATTCTCCTATTCCTAGCGAAACTCCCGTACCTGATTGGCGGGAGCAATTACGCGAAGAATCGCGCCGCCAAAATTCGCCATCTCCATCGCCCGTAGAATCTCCATCGCCTATAGAGCCGATTAATGAAAGTCCTGATGTAGTAGTCCCTACGGTCGAAACTTCCCCTTCTCCCGCTCCAGAAATCACCGATGAATTGGAAGATGCTGGAGGGCAAAAACCAGATAAAAAAGATAAGGAAGATAAAAGAGAACGCAAGAACGAGGACGATTAGCTAAATTGAACTACTCATCCTGGGTAAAATAGCGATCTAAGAAATTAAGGGCATGGTTGCGAAGATCGTAATATTGTTTGGTGTTTCGCATTGAGGCGCGATCGCGCGGATGATCGAAGGGTACATCTAATATTTCCCCAATTGTGGCTTCTGGCCCATTGGTCATAAGTACAATGCGATCGCTCATATAAATTGCTTCATCAACATCGTGGGTAATCATCATCACCGCCTGACGTTGGTTTTCCCAAATATCTAATACTTGGCGCTGCAATTTGCCGCGCGTTAAAGCGTCTAAGGCTCCAAAAGGTTCATCCATTAAAAGCATCTTAGGGCGCGTTGCTAAAGCCCTAGCAATTCCTACTCTTTGCTTCATTCCCCCAGAAATTTCATCGGGGTACTTGTCCGCCGCCGCGTTTAAATTTACCATCGCAATATGTTCGTTGACGATGCTAATTTTTTCAGGACGAGTGGCATCTTTTAATACTTCATCTACAGCTAATCTAATATTTTCTCGCACTGTCAGCCAAGGTAATAAAGAGTAGTGTTGAAACACCATCATTCTTTCTGCGCCGGGTTTACGAATGGCTTTCCCTTCTAAAGTTACTAAGCCAGAAGTTGCTTTTTCAAGTCCCGCGACTATTTTTAATAGTGTTGACTTACCGCAGCCCGAATGACCAATAACTGAGATAAATTCATTTTCTTTGATAGTTAAGTCGATCCCGTTTAAAACTATTGTTTCTTTACCATCGGGAGTAGAGTAAGACTTAATTAGATTTTCTACTACTAAAAACTCTCCAGTATCAAAACTAGAGCGATCGCTATTTGTCATTGATGATAGTTGGCTCATATTTCCCTCTCATTAATAATTTTAAGAAAAGTAGAAAGATTTAGGGCGATTGGCACGAATTTCAAAACTGTTGAGATAGCCAACAGGATCGCTAAAATCAAAGGCTTTATTATCGATAAATAATTCAGCGCTTTCAACTTTATAGTCGGCTCTGGGGCATTCTATGCCCATTTCTTCGGCAATTTCGCGATAAAGGTCAGTTCTCCATGCTTTTCGCGCTACAGCTTCGGCATCCTTGGGAAATTCGGTTATTTGCCCCCAACGAGCGGCTTGGGTCATTAGCCAAATACTTTCCGATTGCCACAAAAAAGTAGAATGATCGCCAGGGATTTTAGCTAAATTATCGGGCAAATCAAAGAAAATAGTTGTATCAGGCGATCGCACTGTTCGCTCTTTATTATCAAAACCACCATAGTTATAATTCCCCACAATTGCCGCACTGGTTAGTTTTGGTTTAGCCCCGGTATAAGACTTTTGCGAGATAATTTTGGCAATTTCTGGGCGATTCTCGGTTTTGCTGCAATACTGACAAGCTTCAATCATTGCCTTAACTAAAGAACGGTAAGTTTTGGGGTTTTCATCAATAAAAGACTCCATTACCGCAAGTAGCCTGTCGGGGTGACCTTGCCAAATTTCTCTACCTTGGGCAAAAGTAAAGCCAATTCCCTCATTACCGCTAATTGCCCGCGTATTCCAAGGTTCAGCCACCATATAAGCTTGCATTGCCCCAATTCGCATATTTACAAGCATCTGCGGCGGTGGCACAATAATTACTCTAAATTCTTGATAGGGGTCAACTCCAGCAGCAGCAGAAAGGTAGCGGACAAAATACTCGTAAATAGCCGAACTTAGCACCACTGCCCATACTCTTTTTTCGGCAGGAATGTTATCAAAATAGCGGCGAAAATCGCGTCCAAATTCTTCTAAGTTGCCGTTATATTCTCGCCAAGGACGCAAACCCGATTCCCACATTGCCCGATTCATCGTTAAAGCATTACCGTGACGGTGAATCGTCATTGCGGCACATAAAGGGGCTTGTCTTGCGCCTTCTGCGCCGTCTCTAGCGTTAGTTACCGCCCCGCACACTACCGGGGAAGCATCCAAGCGTCCGAAAATTATCCCGTCGCGGGATGTTCCCCAACTTGCTTCTCGACTTAAAGTTACATTCAACCCGTACTTGCGAAACAAGCCTTTTTCCCAAGCAACCGCAAAGGGGGCGCAATCGTTTACAGGTACATAGCCAACGGTAATATTCGGCTTTTCTAAAGTTTTTGAATCTACAACGGGTTCTATAGCTAAAGCCGCCTCGGAGAGTCCTTGAGGAGCGCGATTAGCGTTAACAGCACAGGAAGAAACTGCCAGACTCGCCGCCGTCGCCCCGATGCCTTTAATCACACTCCGGCGACTCCAACTGTTTTGGTAATTGTCGATCATATTTAATTATTAGTAAAAGTTTTGACTAGCTTAGGAAGTTTTAGGGCGATGAGTAACGAAAGTTTCAATTTTTCCGACAGCGTAATCCAGCACTAATCCAGTAACACCAATTACTAACACTGCCAAAAATACCGAACTTAAATTTAAACGACTCCATTCATCCCACACAAAAAAGCCGATTCCCACACCGCCCGTCAGCATCTCAACGGCGACAATTACTAGCCAAGCGATGCCTAAACTAATTCGCAAACCTGTAAAAATATACGGCAAACTCGCAGGCAAAATTATTTTAGTAATTTGTCTCCAGCGTGGCATCTCTAATACTCTCGCTACATCTAGATAGTCTTTATTTACGCTAGAAACGCCTAAAGCCGTATTAATAATTGTCGGCCATAGGGACGTAATAAAAATTACAAAAATCGCGGAAGGATCGGCTAAATTAAAAATTGCGAGCGAAATCGGCAGCCAAGCTAAAGGCGATACAGGTTTAAATATTTGAATAATTGGATTTAGCGCCAGTAGTGCTTGCTTGGACATGCCAATTAAAAACCCTACAGGAATAGCAACAATTGCACCCAGCGTAAAGCCGATTAATACCCGCCGCAAACTCGCTAATAATAGCCAACCTAGACCTAAATTTCCTGGGCCACGACGATAAAAAGGATGTATTATATAGTCTAAATTTTCTACAAAAGCTTGGGCGGGAGTAGGCATTAAGTCGGTTAAAAACGTTGCCACAAACCACCAGAGGATAATTACCCCCAAAAAACCCGCCAGAGGCAGTAAAATCGCCTCTTTAATAATTGCTGGCTTGGTACGTTTCCAGGCAAGTTGTCCAGCAACCGCCAAGGCTGCAAGATTGAGTTGCATTAACATTTGATACTCCTCAGAATATAGAGAGTAGGTATAACAAAATTAAACTGAGTAATACCAACTAGGAATACTGACGAGTTCAAATCATTTTATAAAAATGCCTTGAATCTCCAATTTTCCCCCAATGCCGACGAAGTTAGCTGACGGGCTAGGACTGAGAGATGTCCCTCTGCTTAAGTAAAAACAGATGCGCCCCAAACTTTGGTTCCTCCGTTCTATCCCTCGATTGCTTGAAAAGATAGATTTGGCGAATATACTCAAATTTTCTCAAAGGTATCATTTGAATATATCTTAGTCAATACACCTAAAGAAGTAGGATAAGGATAAATTACTTAGTTTGGTTAAGTAGCGCGAAAGCTTAACTTGGATGTTCAATTATTTTAAATTCGTTTATGTTAGATATCGCTCAGTTTTTAGCTAAAGAACTTTCCCTAAAACCCTCTCAAGTTAAGAGTGCGTTGGAATTATTTGCCGAATCTGCTTCCATTCCGTTTATCGCTCGTTACCGCAAAGAGCGCACGGGAGAAATGAACGAAATTCAATTGCGAGAGCTATCAGATAGATTTACTTACTTAAGCGAACTTGAAGAACGCAAGACGACTATTGTAAATGCGATCGCCGAACTTGGTAAACTTACCGATGAACTAAAGCTAAAAATTGATTCTTGTTTGCAAAAAACTGAGCTTGAGGATCTTTATTTACCCTACAAACCCAAAAGGCGCACCAAAGCAACTATTGCTAAAGACAAGGGTTTGCAACCTTTAGCAGAATTTATTAAATCTACAAATAAAGCTAACGCTGCTAAATCTTTAGAGGAGGAAGCCGCAAAGTATATTTCGGTTGAAAAGGCTGTAAATACTACCGTCGAAGCGCTAAAAGGTGCATCGGATATTTTGGCGGAAGAAGTGGCGGAAAAGGCGCATTTACGCGCTTACGTGCGCGAATATTTCTTAAAATCGGGGGTATTTAGAGCGAAAATTAAAAAAGATTTCCCAGAAGGTAGTACCAAGTACGAAATGTACCGCGACTACCAAATTAATGTTAAAAACATTGCTTCGCATAATATGCTCGCTCTTTTGCGTGGTGAAGCGGAGAAAATTATTAATTTAGACCTTGATTTTGATGAAGCTGTAATCTTAAATTACTTAGAAAATAGAGAAATTAGTAATGAAAACAAGGGAATTAAAGAGTTTTATCAAGGAATGCTCAAAGATGCTTTCAACCGCTTAATGAAGCCATCTTTAACTAGCGAAGTAATTGCGGATAGAAAGACTTACGCAGACATTGAATCTATTAAAACTTTTGAAAGCAATTTAAGAGAACTATTACTATCAAGTCCTGCTGGGATGAAACCAACTATAGCAGTAGATCCCGGCTTTAGAACTGGTTGTAAAGTCGCAGTTATTGATAATACGGGTAAGTTTTTAGAATATCAAGCGATATTTCCTCATTCTGCTGCATCGCAATGCCAGCAGGCAAGCCAAACTATCGAAAAATTAATTAAAAAATACAGCATTCAACTAATAGCAATTGGTAACGGTACGGCAGGAAGGGAAACCGATGAATTTATTGGTGAAGTTATAGAAAAATTAGAACCTAAGCCCGTTAAAGTAATGGTAAACGAATCGGGCGCATCAATTTATTCAGCTAGTAACGTTGCGATCGCTGAGTTTCCCGATTTAGACATCACTGTGCGCGGTGCGATTAGTATTGGTAGGCGTTTGCAAGATCCTTTAGCAGAACTTGTCAAAATCGATCCTAAATCTATTGGTGTGGGACAATACCAGCACGATGTCGATCAAAAATTACTCAAACAAAAGCTTGATGAGACGGTAGAAAGCTGCGTTAACTATGTAGGTGTAAATCTCAACACCGCTTCTGGAGAACTTTTAGCTTTTGTTTCGGGCATTAATGCCACGATCGCTAAAAATATTATTACCTACAGAGACAAACACGGCGCATTTAGCGATCGCACTCAATTATTATCTGTCCCCAAACTCGGCGCGAAAACCTTTGAACAATCTGCTGGATTTCTCCGCATTAGTGGCGGAAAAAACCCCTTAGATAATACTGCGGTGCATCCAGAAAGTTACGCGGTTGTTAAAGCGATCGCCAGCGACTTAAACGTGCCATTAGCAAAGATTTCCCAGGCATCTAAGCAGCTTAAATCGCTAAAATTGGAAAAATACGTCACTGCTACCATAGGCGAACCTACACTGCGCGATATTATCAGCGAATTAGAAAAACCTGGTAGAGATCCAAGGGCAGAATTTAAGTATGCAACCTTTGCTGTGGGGGTAAAAGAGATTAGAGATTTGACAGTGGGAATGGAGTTAGAAGGCGTAGTTACAAACGTAGCTAATTTTGGTGCATTTGTAGATATTGGCGTGCATCAAGATGGCTTAGTGCATATATCGCAAATGGCTGATAAGTTTGTAGACGATCCCAATAAATTCGTCAAAGTTGGACAAGTTGTACAAGTGCGGGTGCTAGAAGTTAAGGAGAATTTGAAGCGGATTAGTTTATCTATGCGATCGCATTAATCTCGTTAATAGGCGATCGCGTTTACCTGATTCCTAAATGATTTGCGATTGCGCTTACTTTTGAGTCTATTCGAGCTAGTCGCAAGTTCGTCTCGTCTCTATTGTAATTACTTGCAGCAATTACACCATCAAGACGACTAGCCAGGCTATTCATTGACTCTGTATAAGTTCTCAAATCTTGACTGAAAGATTCTAAAAAACGATCGTTACTAGATTCTACAGATTGTTCAATACGAGTTAGGCGATTGTTACTAGCTTCTATAGATTGCTCAACGCGATTAAAGCTGTCGTTACTAGCTTCTACAGACTCTTGTAATTTCTGCTCAATGCGTGTCATCCGCTCATCGCTGACAACAATCGATCGTTCTAATAATGCTTCTATTCGGTCAAGGCGATCGCTTTGTGGACTAATCATTACTATATATTTCTTTCAATTCCTAATCGGGCAACTTATCTCAGATGTCTAAAAAGTTACTCAACTATACTAAGTTTAGGTGATGGGCAGATGAAAAGGCGCGAAGTCCTCGATCCAAAATTAACGTTTGGCAAACTCTACCGGGTTTTGGTCGCGCCGATGTTTAACTGGAATGGGCATACTTTGTTCATCGCCTGCTAAAGCGGCGGTTGTTTCTAGTGACTCTCTTAGTCGTTTAGCCGCATAAATTGACATATCTCTAGGTACATTAATGCGATCGCGCAGATATCGCAAACCTACATCCGATCCTGGCGGTGGCGCACAGGTTTGACCAGTCATCAAGTTAGTTAAAGCACAACGCAAAGCATTGTCTATCAATGCCGCATCGGTGGGGTTGACGCGAATAATATTACTACGGTGCTTAATTACACGGTAAAGCGCTTCAGTGCGGGAATTTTCTGGTTCGGGGAAAGTTGCATCAGGTAAGCCATCCCAAGGCCCGCTATCAACTCTAGCTTTATTAATTAACATTTGAGGCTCGCCGTTTTCCCAACATCCTCCCATTTGGGGCGGTAAATCGTGAACGTGGGTATGGAAGTCACTTTGAGTACCTAGATAGGTTGGTCTGCTTTCCATCGCCGCGAACCAGTCGGCCAAACGAGGATTTTCTTCGCGCAATGAGTAGCCTTTGTAGTAATACAAACTAGCATTCATGCGTTCGAGATAGGGTGTAAAAATGACATCCACTGTCCCGAACTCGTCCAGAAAATAAGGACTTGGCGTAGCCGCAAGCGCTGCTTCCACTTTTGCCGCCATGTTTGTAAAGCGACTTCTTCTTTCTTGCTCTTGTTGCGCCGAACTTGAAGGATTGCACAGCCACATACACCACTCTCTAAATAACCGTCGCTCTAATTGCCGCAGTGGTAACACGGTGGGATGTTTCATACTTAGTCCCAAGGGTTCGTAAACTTGCTCTAAAGCAATTAAAATATCATCGCTTTCGGTGATGATGCGACTATCTAATTCAATGGCAGGTAACATTCCTGAAGGTACTTTGCGCTTGTACCAGCTTTCTTTTTCCCCGTAACAGAACATAGTTACTTTTTCTACGCGGTAAGGAATTTGTTTTTCCTCTAACCACAACCAAATTTTTTGACAATAAGGACACCAGGCGTGATTGTCTCGGTATAACGTTACTCGTACCTCCGACTCGCTGCGCCCAAATAGGCGCAACCAAGCTTGTGCATTAGTTAGACCGTTGACAGTATCAACTTTAAAGTTTGCGAGGGCTTCTAGTTCTGTCCAGCTTAGGGGGGAAATAGTCATAGGGCGGTTGTCTTGAATACTCTCAAAGCTATTAGTTTAAACGGATGACTAGCTTTATTAATGGGTAACTAACATTGTCGATTATTGATTTGATAAGTTTAGCTTACAGATAACGAACTCACCAATTATCAGGTTCATTTAACCAGCAAACTTGTACTAATACTACAGATAGTCGCACGGCGCATATTTGCGGTCTTTAATTTTGTTGTACCTTAGTAAAAATTACTTGTTATCTTTTATAGCAATCTTAAATTAGTTGCGATCGCGGGGGACAGCTTCGCCTCTTAGCCCCCAAGGATAAAAGAACCGCAATCTTATCACCTCTAATTGGGTAAATAGGTACAAAGTGATATTTCCTCACTTAAAACGGGTTGCTATATTTAGCGTAGCTAGTTATTTTTAGATAAATATTTTGATGATTAAATGAATATTTTTTAGATATTGCTTGAATTATTGAGGTTTATTTGCTATTCAATTAAGTATTCCTAAAAACTGAATATGGGTATATATTAATATATGTAAAGAGAGACTATTTAATAAATAAAAAGAGCAATATTAAACATCTACTAAAGCTACCTTAGCTAATTGATTTAGATTTATTTAATATTTAAGGAGCCTAAAGTGGTAGATATAAAACAGCCTGATTATCCATTGTTTTATCATGGTATTTGGCTGCAAACTACATCAAGAGTTCAAGATTACTACAAAAGAACGTTAAAAAATCCTCGCTGGTTATTGATGTTTCTATTGGGACGATTTAGAGTTATTCGCTTGATGGTAGCTTATTTATCCAAACGTCCGGCGATCGCCAGTACAAAAGTTACCGATTCTATATTTGAGGAGATTAATATAGAGGAAGCTATTAAGTATCTCAATAAAGACGGTTGTTATGTTGGACTTAAATTACCCAAAAGTGTTTTACAAGAAATAATTGATTTTACTCAACAAAGTTGCTGCTATGGTGATGCCAATCCCAACATGGGTTTTGTGTATGCAGACAAACAAGCTCTAGAAGCGAAGAATAATAAGCCCTTTGTGAGAGGAGATTACTTTAATAGTAGATCGAGTTGTCCAGCAATTGACAGCATTGCTAGCGATCGCAAATTGTGGGAACTGGCGCGGGCGTATTTTGGGGCGGAACCGATAGTATCTGGAACGCGTTTATGGTGGTTGTTTGTCAACAAAACTGAGTACGACTTGAATACCGGAGCTTACTTTTTTCACTACGATCTTGATGATTACCAATGCTTAAAAGTATTTTTTTATATTACAGATGTAACTTTAGCAAACGGCGCTCATGTCTGCGTTCGGGGTAGTCATAAACAAAAAAAACTTAAATACTTATTATCTTTGTTTAAACTCCGTTCCGATCAAGAAATTATTAATTATTACGGCAAAGAAAACCTAAAGTATATAAGTGGAGAAGCTGGAACTGGCTTTGTGGAAGATGTAACTTGTTTTCATAAAGCTACACCACCACAACAGAGCGATCGCCTAATGTTGCAAATTCAATTTACCCTTAGTAACTATGGTAATACTGATGATTTTGTAGAACCTGCGTTATTAAAAAAGGGACTAGAGGCATAAATAAAAATCAGACTCTAGAACTAGGCTGACGCGGTTTTGCTTGTGGGAGTTGTAGTTTAGGCTGATGGTGCTGTTGCCAACGAGCGCGGAGCGTACCCACAATAATATATAACACTGGCACAATAAATAAACTTAAAAAAGTAGCAACAACCATACCACCAAACACAGCCGTACCAAGAGATCGACGCGCCCCCGCCCCCGCACCTTCAGCAATTACTAAAGGGAAAATACCAAATATGAACGATAACGCTGTCATTAAAATAGGGCGCAATCGCTCTTTAGAAGCTTCCAACGCCGCTTTAGTAATAGAGTAACCCTTCTCTTGCAATTGATTGGCAAATTCTACAATTAAAATTGCATTTTTACTAGCTAAACCAATTAGCATAACTAAACCGATCTGGCAGTAAATATCGTTAGGTAAGCCCCGGAGTAACTGCGCCAGCAAAGCGCCTAAAATCGCCAACGGTACGGTCATGAGAATAATTAAAGGATCGAAATAGCTTTCGTACTGAGCCGCTAGAACTAGAAATACAAATACAAAACCCAACCCAAAAATTAAGGGTGCAAGTCCTCCAGATTTAATTTCTTCTAAAGAAGAACCCGACCAACTATAATCCATCCCTGCGGGTAAATTTTGCGCCGCTAACTGCTCCATTAACGAAATCGCTTGACCGGAACTAGAACCTGGTGCGGGAGAGCCAGTAATTTGCGTAGAGCGAAACAGGTTGTAGTGGTTGATAATTTGTGGCCCAACGGTAGGAGTTACTTTAACTAAGTTACTCAACGGGATCATTTGGGGATTATCGGGGTTAAGACTACGCACGTACAGCAATTTAATATCTTCTGGTTTGGATCTAAATTGCTCGTCGGCTTGTACGTACACGCGATAGGTACGCTCAAACAAGTTGAAGTCGTTTACATAGGACGAGCCTAAAAATGTTTGCAAGGTGTTAAATACGTCTTCTAAAGAAACTTGCAAGGCTTTGGCACGGTTGCGATCTACTTCTATAAGTAGCTGAGGAGCGTTAACCGCAAAGCTGCTATTGACGCGGACAAGTTTACCCGTTGTATTTGCTTTGCCGACTAAATCTTGGGTAGCTTGAGCTAGAGTTGCTAAACCTGCATTGCTGCGATCTTGCAGTTGGAAATCAAAGCCGCCCAAACTACTACCAACTTGGACGGGTGGAGGATTAATCGGCAAAACGATCGCCCCAGGAATAGCCGAGAATGGCCCAGCTAGTTCGGTAATAATCTCGTCTACCGACTTCTCTCTATGCGACCAAGTTTCGAGAGTCGTAAAAATTGTTCCCACGTTAGCACCGCTACCACCAAAACTAAAACTTCCAACGGCAAAAGTTCCGGTAACTTCTGGTACTGCTAGTAGTTTCTTTTCTACTTGAGCCATAATGTCGCTGGTGTACTCTAGCGATACACCTTCAGGCGCTTGAATGATGGTAGCAAAAAAGCCTTGGTCTTCATCGGGGACAAAGCCACTAGGAACAATTTGGAATAAAAAGATTGTTGCCCCTAGTAAGCTAACAAAGGCTAACATTACCCAACCTTTAAAACGGGTAACAAGCCGAAGACCGCGCGCATAGCCTCGGCGAGTTCTATCTAAAACCCAGTTGATGCCATTAAAGACAAAATTGTTAGGTTTTCGTCCTTGCCCTAATAAAACGGCAGCCAAGGCAGGAGTAAGAGTTAAAGCGTTGAATGTGGATAAAACAATCGAAAAAGCGATCGTCAAAGCAAATTGTTGGTAAAGTTTCCCTGTGACTCCAGGAAAGAAGGCTACAGGGACAAATACCGCCATTAATACTAAAGAAGTGGCAATTACAGCCCCCGTTACTTCTGCCATTGCTTCGGTTGCCGCTTCTAAGGGGTTTAGTCCTTTTTCTTCCATTAACCGAGTAATATTTTCAATGACAACAATCGCATCATCTACTACTAAACCCGTTGCTAGAATCAAGCCAAACAAAGTCAAGCTATTGATCGAAAAACCAAAAAACTTAATAAAAGCAAAAGTACCGATCAGCGAAACAGGAATTGTTACCGATGGAATTAAGGTACTACGCCAGTCTTGCAAAAATAGATAAATTACTAGGACAACTAGGAAAATTGCGATCGCCAGAGTAATTAATACTTCTTTTACCGATTCTTCCACCGCCTCGGTAGTGTCAAAGGCAACTTGATAAGAAAGTCCTGGGGGGAAGGTGCGCGACAGCCTTTGCATTTCGGCTTTTACTTCTCGTGCAATATCCAAAGCATTGCTACCCACCAGTTGACCGATGCCTAAACCAACAGCTTCTTGACCGCTAAAGCGTAAAAATCCGTTGTAGCTTTGCGCCCCTAATTCTGCCCGCCCCACATCTTGGAGCTTAACTAAAGTACCATCGCTACCCGTTTTAAGCACAATATTGGCAAATTCTGCCGGATCTTTTAAACGGCTGACTGCTTGCAAATTAATTTGATACTGTTGTCCTTTTGGAGCTGGTTGCTGACCGATTTGCCCCGCGCCTACTTGTAAATTCTGCTCTTGTAAAGCGTTGATGACATCTTGAGCGGTCAAACTGCGACTTGCCAGCCGATTTGGATCGAGCCACAACCGCATAGCATAGCGTCTTTCGCCAAATAGTTGTACGTTACCCACTCCTGGCAAACGTTTAAGCGCATCTACTAAATATAAGTCGGCGTAGTTACTAATAAATAAGTTGTCATACTCTTTATTTTTAGCAAATAGCCCAATCCCCAATAAAATATTCCCAGAATCTTTAGCAACGGTGACTCCCGTCTGATTTACCGATGCTGGCAATTGAGAGGAAGCGACCGATACGCGGTTTTGCACGTCAACGGCGGCAATATCTTTATCTCGTCCTTGCTCAAACGTTGCTGTAATGGTACTTACACCATCGCTTGTACTTGTAGAGGTAAGATATTCCATCCCCTCAACCCCATTGATTTGCCTTTCTAAAACGGTTGTCACCGCACTTTCTACAACTTCGGCACTAGCTCCGGTATAGTTAGAAGTTACAGTAACCGTAGTCGGTGCTATATCTGGGTAGTTTTCAATCGGTAGCGTGACTAAACTAACGGCTCCTACCAAAATAATAATTAAAGAGCAGACCGTAGCAAAAATTGGTCGCTTGATGAAAAAATCAACAAACATAAGCGGTACTAGGGAAAATATTGTTAGGATTCTGGAACAATGGCAGCGCCATTAGACAGTTTTTGAATGCCAGAAGTGACTATTGTTTCTCCAGCTTTTAAGCCTTCAATAACTTGGTAACTGTTGCCTTGAATTTCACCTAGTTTTACGGGTTGTTGCCTTGCTAATACTTGCGTTTCTTTAGTTTCGGCGATAAATACAAAATCTTGCCCTGCAACGCGGGAAATAGCTGTAGTGGGTACTAATACGCCTGGTTTTCTATTCCAAATTAGTCTTGCTCTTGCAAATTGATCTGACCGCAATTGGCGATCGCTATTTTCATATAACGATTTAACTTGCACTGATTGCGTTTCGTTATTGACGCTGGGAGAAATAAACGATACTCGACTCCTCCCCACCACTTCATTTTGAGCGTCCAGCAATTCTATAGGCATACCGATTTGTAAATCCGCAGCGCGTTCGATGGGAATAGAAATGTTGATTTCTAGATTTTGATTTTCTGTCAAGTTTGCTAAGTTTGATGCGGGTGTAACTTGGTCGCCGACCTTGATGGGAATATTCCCCACCGTGCCACTAAAGGGGGCGGTGACTCGATAATATTCAAGTTGGGCTTGTTGCTCGTTAACCTCTGCTAAAGATTGTTCTAGAGTTTGTTGAGCTTGAGAAATCGCTGCTTGTTGGGCTTTAATTTGGGCATCTATTTGGGCTAAACTTGCCTGCGCCGCTCGCAACTTGTCGGTGTTTTCGTCTAGTTGCTGTCTAGTTACAGCCCCCTGCTGGTAAAGGCTACGATAGCGGTTGTATTGTTGTTGATTAAAGCTCACACTAGATAGGCTAGATTGCCTTTGGGCTTGCAAAGATGTCAGGGTTGCCCGCTCGTTTTCGATGGCTGCTCGGTTAGAATTGGCGGCGGCGGACGAACTTCTCACCACCGCTTGTTGTTCGGTTGGATTAATTTGCATAATCGGCGTTCCGGCTTTTACAAAAGCCCCAGGTTGAACAAAAATTTGTTCAACTCTACCGTTAACTTGTGGTTGGAGAGTCACGGATTTGCGTGACTCAATGCTGGCTACATAATCTGAGCTTTGCGAAATCGTCCCCGATTCAACCTCCGCTACTTTTACGGGAATACCTGGAGGTTGGGCGGCTTCTTGGGTTGCCGATTGATTCCACCAGCGCCATCCTAACCCCCCGCCACCCAGGAGTAAAAGGGCGGCAATAATTCCCAGCCATTTTAGTTTTGGTTTTGACGATCGCCTTGGCGCTACTACTTGATCTTGAGCTTCAGTTTCTCTTTCGGCGATCGCTACAGATTTATTTTCATCAATATTTTGCTCTGTTCTAGTTTCCTGGCTATTTTTAGTAAATTCCGATTCATCCATCTTTCGTTTCCTAACCAATTGACATTTTTGCCGTTACGAAATCAAGGAGCAGAGCTACTGATATATAATGGCAAATTTTTTAATAATTCGCACGCTAACTAAAAAGTTTTAATAATCGATAATCTACTTATTTAGGTTATTGTTTAAATCTAATTAATGTGCTTAATTTTTTGTTCAATATTTAATACTTAAAAACGGGCAAAGTCCTAGATTCAAAACTTTGCCCGTCGATTCTATCTTTTAGCTTTAATACGCGAGAGTTTCTAGAGTTTCGCGCAAATAACTTTGCACTTGACGATCTAAACTTAAAAACTGGAGTTGATTGTCAAAACTTTGACGCTCCAATTGCCAGCGTTGAAAACCCGAACTAGAGGCGATCGCTTCTTTTAGTCTTTCCCAAATATGGGGTTGCTCTGTACCTTGGCGATCGGTAGTTTTTAGAAAACGAGCCATATATTTTTAGTCCTCAGTTTTCACAATTTGTACTTAATCGGTGCAAACGTAGAGAGGTAGATTCAAGCATCTAATTCTCTACGTTTTTTTTCATCACTCTAAAGGCATGAATTTTAACTTTACTTGCTAGCTGTTGCCACCATTGTGAGCGTGCGGCGCTTCGTCACCATCTGATAGGCATCAATGATGTCACCTTCTGCCCAGTCATTAAATTTATGAATGCCGATCCCGCATTCGTAGCCAGCATTGACTTCGCGCACGTCTTCCTTCATCCGCTTGAGGGAATCAAGTCCGCCCTCAAATACAACTTTACCACCTCTATTTACGCGCACCTTGCAGTTACGCACAAGCTTACCCGATAGGACGTAACAACCAGCGACCGCACCGCGCCCAACGGTAAACACCGCCCGAACTTCGGTTTGACCGAGAGATTCTTCTACAAGCTCTGGTTCTAGTAGCCCTTCTAAAGCGCCTTGGATATCTTCTAAGAGTTTGTAAATGATATTGTATTCGCGGACATCTACCCCTGCTTCGTCAGCCGCTTGTCTAGCGCCACTGGCAAGAGTAGTATTAAAGCCGACAATAACCGCGTTACTAGCGGCGGCAAGATCGATATCCGTCTCGGTAATTTCGCCAGGAGCAGCTAACAGCAGGCGAATTTGAACTTCGTTTTGTGGCAATTGCTTCAGGGAGCCAATAATAGCTTCTAAAGAGCCTTGGACATCGGCTTTGACAATTAAATTGAGTTCTTTGAGTTCGCCTTCTTGAGCTTGTGCCGAGAGAGTTGTTAAAGTAGCTCGTCCCTGCATTAAGCGAGATTGACGTTGTTTGTCGGCTCTCACTCCGGCGATCGCGCGGGCTTCTTTTTCGCTTTCAAATACGTCAAATTCATCTCCGGCGGCGGGGACTTCGCTAAGTCCCAACACTTCCACCGCAAAAGATGGACTCGCCGCATCTACGCGCTTGCCTCGGTCGTCCACCATGGCGCGGACTTTACCAAAGGCGGAACCCGCCACTAAAACATCGCCTACTTTCAACGTACCATTTTGTACGAGCAGCGTCGCCACCGAGCCTTTAGCTTTATCTAAGTGAGCTTCAATTACCGTCCCCTTCGCCAAGCGATCGGGGTTAGCAGAAAGTTCTTCTACTTCTGCCACCAGCAAGATCATTTCTAATAAAGTATCTAAATTCTCGCCTTTAATCGCGCTTACGGAAGTCATAACCGTATCGCCGCCCCATTCTTCCGGTGTCAAGTTGAACTGAGTTAGTTCTTGCTTAACGCGGTCTGGTTGAGCGCCTTCTTTGTCAATTTTATTAATTGCCACAACAATTGGCACTTTTGCCGCTTGAGCGTGGCTAATCGCTTCAATTGTTTGCGGACGCACGCCGTCATCGGCTGCCACAACAAGGATCGCTATATCTGTTACCCTTGCACCCCTCGCCCGCATTGCTGTAAAAGCTTCGTGACCAGGAGTATCGAGGAAAACAATCGGCATTTTCTTACCATCATGGTCTACCTCGACATGGTAAGCACCAATGTGTTGAGTAATTCCGCCCGCTTCCCCTTGAGCTACTTTCGTTTTGCGAATTGAGTCAAGTAAAGTAGTTTTGCCATGATCTACGTGACCCATAATGGTCACAACTGGCGGACGACGCTGGAGATATTCTAAGTCTTCAGCTTCGACCATTTCTGTTACTTTACGTGCTTCTGCTTCCGGCGCTTGAACTTCTACTTCTACGCTCAATTCGCTCGCTACCATCGTAATTGTGGGAATATCTAAGTTTTGGGTGATATTCACCGCCATCCCTTTGATAAACAATATCTTGACGATATCGGTATCGGGAACTGATAGTTCTTGAGCTAGTTCTTGGACGGTTAAATTGCCCGTGACTATAATTTTTTCTGGACGTTCTTGTTTTGCCTCTGGCTCATTGCGACGACGATTATCGCTACGCGACGAGCTAGATTTTCTGCCCCTAATTGGTGCGGCGGCAGTAGTTGTAACTGGGCTGCCCACCGCCGACACGCGGGCGGCTTTTTGTTTGGGCGGACGAGCTACAGAAAGGCTTACTTGTACGGGCGCGTCTAAATCGAGAGCGTCGTCTAAGTCTTCCTCGTCTTCTAAGTCAATAATTGGCTTTAGACGCTTAAGTTTTGTTGCTGCTTTGCCAGTTTTAACTGAATCTTGTCCGTCATCAATGAT
>Ga0115851_100312_pt1 | contig 20183 bp, 20 predicted proteins | sample InSIn2gowninarea_FD_83865 | JGI IMG/M metagenome (GOLD analysis project Ga0115851, IMG submission 83865)
GCCCTCCGAGGTTGCCCGTTGCTCCTGCTACTGTGATTCTGGTGTTCATCTTCATTACTCCTTGTGATTAACAGTTACTAAACTGCACTTACCTGATTTTCTCAGCCACCGCTTGCTTTCGTCTGCCATAATCAACCAGGTTGATTGATCTTTGCCATCAGTTCTTGCAGCAACACAAGCCGTTTCCGCTCCAATTCATCGAGCGTTTCCAACAATGCTAAGTCTTCCTCGGCTGCCAGTTTTACAGTGTTACGCGACAAGTGCTTTGATGATTTGTTCACCAAGATTACCCGTTTCGCCTGCTACTAAAATTGTTGGTTTCATGGTGTTCTGCCTGTTTAAGTTTTATGTTGTGTAAACGATCATGGTTTTAGATGTCTGCTTTTTTAGGTGAAGCAGCAGCAAATGTTGCTACCAAAGAACTAATAGACCTTTTGCGTGATAAAGAGATTTAGGGTTGAATAGAAGAAACATCACATTGTCTGCCCATGCTGACTTACGCCAAACTTGTAAAGACGCCCAGTAAGTTTCAACGGTTCACGGGACTGACGGTCGAGGAGTTTGACCAACTCGCCGCTGACATTGAGCCAATGTGGAAAGCAGCAGAGCGAAAGCGCTTACTGAGCCGAACTCGTCAGCGAGTAGTGGGCGGCGGTGGACACTATAAGTTAAGGTGCTTTAAAGACAAGTTGCTCGTATCCTTAATGTACTATCGACTCTACGTGACCTATGAGTTGCTCAGTTGGATGTTTGGAGTGCATTTGTCGAATCTTAATCGCTTGGTTCATCGCCTAGAGCCAGTGTTAGCAAAGTATTTAAATCCACAACCACCGACCCCACTCAAGCGCCGAATTCGGAATTGGGAGGAATTTCTTCAAGCGTATCCGGAGTTAACAGAAGTGGTGATCGATGGCACGGAGCAAGTCATCCAGCGTCCGCGCGGGCAAAAGAGGCAAAAGCCGTACTACTCGAGAAAGCGCAAACGCCACACGCTCAAAACTCAAATTGTCGTCACCAAAAACGGACGGGTAATCTGGGTGAGTAATTCGGTTCCCGGTGGGCAAGTACATGACTATTCCTTACTCAAGCGCAGTCGGGTGATGGACCGTTTGCCAAAACAAGTGACCAAGCGAGTGGACTTAGGCTATCAAGGGGCGGCATCTTTTCGGGGGAAGGATTCCTCCGAAAAATGCCTTATTGAAACCGATTATCCAGACCATGTAGTAGTGATTCCCAAGAAGAAGCCTCCGAAACAAGACCTCACACCAGTCCAAAAGCGACAGAACCGCAAAAAAGCCAAGAAACGGATTGTGGTGGAGCATACGCTAGCCCACATGAAGCAGTTTCAAGTCCTATCTCAGACTTATCGCAATCGACGCGGTAAGAATAATCAAACCTACAACCGCAAAATCAAGATTGTAGCAGGACTTGTTAACCTACACCACGACCGTAGGGCCGCTTAAGCTAAGAACTGAGCGAGGATGATGGTGCTTAAACCTTGACCCATTTATCACGCAAAACGTCTATTGAACACTGCCACGTAATACAAGCGAGGCAGGAGCAACTTTACGACCTGTACAACGACGGTGATGATGGCGCACAGTGCCGAAAATATGCTCCAAATCATTGTTTGTTCTGGGTAAACCTGGTACCGAGTAACAGTAGAATAATCCCGACCAGTAACTAGCCGTGACTTTAAGAAAATGGATAATGCCCCCAAGCAATGAACCAGCACTGGTTTGACGTGCAGACATTGCCTCAATTAGAGCAGACAAGCAAAGTTGGACAATAGGTGCATCAAATTGGGCATGATTAGCCAGAATCTTTGCTGCATGGTGAACCCAGTTGTAAGCGATGATAATCGGTGACCATAGAGCTGCGGTTTGCTCTAACCATGCGCGAAAGTAGCTGTTTCAACTTAATGAGAGGGCAAGTTAATCCCCTTTTTGAGCCACCCGTTCTAGGCTCTGCTCAATTAGAGTCAATCGTGAGCGTAGTTTTAACCCAGAGGCTTCTAGGGGTGGAACACCGTCATCGGTCAGTGCGCTGCGTACTGCTAAACAATAACCTTGGACAGTTTTAGACACTGGGTCATCACTGTTAGTAACGCTGCGTTCAATGGTTCGGACTCCTCGCACCTGCTTTTTAAGTTCCTTTTTAGCATGGCGGTCGGCAGCATAAATTGGTTTGGCAGCTTCTCGTAAATAGTGAAAATGACATAAACCGTGAGGTACTTGGGGTAATGCCACCTCGACGGCTTTGCGAATCGACTGCTGACCATCACTCACCACTCCAGCAATCGGTACTCCTATTGCCTCCTTCACCTCCCTCAGTAGAACGGCTAAATCTTCGCTCCTAGCCGACAATAAGGTTCTTGCCAGCAGGATTTCTCCAGACAGACATTCCCTGATTACCCATAACACTTCATGTCCTACATCCGGTTGCATACCATCAATTGCTAGTATTACCCGCTTATACTCACGCCCAATCTCCTGTAATCGTTGCTTATTGCTTAAATTTAGAGCCAATAATTCTTCATACCGCTCTATTAGATGGCTCACACTACGTTGACCGACACAGATATCTCGCCCCTGCAACTGCTGATGAATTTCTGGCACACTGCGGTGCTGCCCATAACGCAACGCTCCTACCAGTGCTACCACGTCCAAACCAAATTCATGCTGCGGTAATGCCCATTTTCCTTCCGCTTCTGGTCGATAGACGCAACCAAACCTCTCACATTTTTCGTTATAGCAGCGACGGATCTTTAGGCGTAGTCGCACTACCCCCGATAGTGTTCTCACCGTCCGGTAGTTGCCCTTACTTGTTCCACATTAGCTTGCTACAGTGGGGACAATTCTGCTGTACGCACTCCAGAACTTCTTCTCGCTCTGCTTCCGGTTGTGGTTGGTTTCGCGCCATTGATGTTGAGTAACCTCAATATTTTCTTCTTTCTAGCTTACACCCTTCTCCAGCCAACTTTGCTATCGTAGAAAAAAACTACTAAGCTGATCGTCGAGGGCGCAAATGATTATGTTATCACTGTCAAAGGTAATCAACCACGACTATTAGCACAACTATTAACGATTACCGAAGATCAAAAACCCTGCGAATAGTTTGTTGAGAAGTGAGAAGACTTGTGGGCGAATTACCTGTCGAATCGTCAAGGTTTTTACTGAACTTAAGAACATTGACCGCGATTGGGTAGGTGTGCAAAGCCTTATCCAAGTAGAGTGCATCGGCATCCGCTCCGGCAAGAAATATTTAATGGCAAACCATTACATTAGCTCCTTAGTTTCAACGGCTACTACTTTTGCTAATGGGATTCGCTACTCATTGGGGAATTGAAAACCGTTTACATTGGGGAGGCAGCGCCTTGGGCGGGTTCCCCGAATTGTGGCGACTGCCGTTTAAAGATGTAATCTTTGGTGAAGATGCTGCCCTATTTAGTAACTACAATCCTGCCACCAATTGGTCTATTATCCGCAATATCGCCATCAATCTTGCTCGCAAGGGTGGCTATGACTCTCTAATCAAGGCAGAACGATTTCTTGCCCATGACATCGACAAGCTATTTTTACTTCTAGAATGAATTATCTCTGAAACTAGACATAGAACGGAGGCGCTGAATGCTTTGACTTAATTTTAGCTTACTTGCTTCCTCCTTTTCTTATCCCAAACTGACGTTAAGTTTGTGAATTGGTAAGCTTTTCGCCCCGTCCAGCATTAACATTCTGCGATTGCTCAACTAAGTTTTCCCTAGAAAAAGCTGGTAAGATTTCCAGGCGCTCTATGCCATTGCTATGAGATTTATGCCTGTGCCAGAGTTTTTTTAGCTCCTCTAACTGCTTGCCTGTCAAATAGATATTGAAAGCATTGTACAACGGTAGATGCGGAATATCGCGCGGATCTCTTTTAATAACTAGATTGCAGGTTTCCCCATCATGGGCAAAGTGGTGTTCCTTAATCTTGCTCTTTTTGGCTACCAGCGCACTTGCACAGTAGGGACATATTAAATTAATTCTCCCACTAGCTACTTCCTCAATTGAAACTAATTTGTTATCAGCATCAACGCCATAGTTTAGCCAAATGCGACTATTGCCCAAGTAGACCTACGATTTTCGATTATTCAGAATTACAGCTTTAGCTTTTAACCCGACTATTCCACTTAAATGTTGCTTCATCCTCCGTTTTTGCCGCCGGACCTTGTGCGCCGCAAACGCAATACACTACAAGTTCATAACAATCAGTACTGTCTTCAAATAATGATTCAACGATTTCCAAGTCTGAGTCACCACAAAATGGGCAGGGTAAAAAGTAATCTTTTGCTTCTATTTTCTTGCTATTCACATTACGGGTAATTTAAACTGACTAAGCAAGTATACAAGGTGTTGTAGTATCACTGAGTAAACAATCTTGCTACTCCACTACCAATTAGGTAGAAGACAAATACAATAACGGTTTGAATTAAATAGGTAACGAGCAAGGACTTATACAATTTATGGTTTTGCTGCCGAAATAACTTGTTCCACAAGTACCACTTGCCCTGAATATAGGCGGCGGTGAAGAATAAAGATAGTAGTGGAACGCTCCATAAAGGGAAATTGACAAAGCCTATATAAATAGAGCTTGCTAGTAGTCCGACTCCTAACAATCCTTTTATAAAATTCATGTTACTTTTGTTTGGTACTCTCGGTATTGCCTATCTTTATTCTGCCAATACTTATCCACAGTCTCACGTGCGAAGTTCGCCTGCTCTAGCTCCGTCCCCTGCTCGGTTAACAATCGATGTTTCACCTATTTCCGCAAGTCCGAAATAATTTTACCGTTAGTCTTCCTTGTTTCCGCCCAATCTATTACTGGCTTAGGGTATGGACTCTCGTTTAGGTACGCTCCATTAAAGATTTCTGCAAACTATAGCCGCGCAGTTCTTCAACTCAGTGGTAAATAAACTTTAGAGCGCCGTCTTTTTTCTTTAGATTCTTGTTGGGGTTGTAAGCTGATAGACATCTAACTTGCAATAGCTTTGTTACCTTTATTTTAGATATTTCTGTGCCATTTCATTACTAGCTCTCCCCCAGTGAGCAATCTCTCTAGGATTTCTTGAAGTTGGTTAACATCAAATAACCGATGGGCAATGAATTCTTTGCAGGAATGCCATAGTAATTCAATTAAATTGAAGTCTGGACTGTAAGCTGGTAAAAAACAAAGCTGTATATTCGGTAATAATTGCTTTATTTTCGTGTAGGATATCTTGGCGCTTGTGATAACTGGCATTATCTAAAATTACTAAAACTCTCGAACCTATGCGTTCGTAAAGCTCATTTTTATTTCCTTGTTTAACCCATTCAGCTTCTCTAAAGACTCAAAAAAACTCTCGCCATTACCATTATCCACAAAAAAGCTTAAGCTAAGTCTGTCATGATAACGTAGCCCACCCATCATGTTTATTCGCCCTCGGCTACGAATACCCTTCACTGTTTGCCTGCTTCCTCGAAGTGTCCAGTATTTACGTAAAGCTCGGCGGTGGAAGCTTTCACCCGCCAAACTTTACGTCGTATTACTCTCAAACTGAATCCAGTCTCGTCGACGCGACGTTTCGGGAAAGAATCCTCTTTCCCGAAAGCTCGCTCCCAAAACTATACCTGAAAGAACTCTGGTGCTACTTGTCCTGCTTTCAAATAAGTCGCCAACTTTTCCCGAAATATTGCTCTTTCTGGCTTATTTTGCTTAGATTCTAAGCTATACTTCGCCCAGATGTAAACGTAGTTTTTTTTTGCAATATTCGACCAATTTGTTTGCTGCTCAACTTAATTCCTGTCTGCTGCTGCAAATAAGTTGATAATCGCGTCTCCTGTCCATCTGCCAAATTCATAACCAAATTCCTCCGGTGGTTTTTCCACTACTTCTAGTAATAATTCAATATATTGCTCTGTCGCTTTTCGGTAATTACCTTGCTGTCGCTTATCTTTTAAACTATCCAGATTATCTGGGTCGCCATGTACGCACCAGTGTGCTACAGTTCTATACCCACAGCCGATAAAATTAGCAATTTCTTCATAGGTTTTACCCTCATTTTGGAGTAACAGAATTAGAGCGTGTTCTCTACTTCTTGGACAATTGTTGGAGCGCATTAGGATTTGCAATCTCTCTTTCTGTTCAAAATTTAAAAATCCTTTAGCAGGCATTGCTCCCTGCACTCCTCGCCAGTTTAAGTTTCTATTTTATACCTTTTAAAGGTCTATCAGCTTACCTAAGCTTAAAGAGGCGATCGCAGGTCTTTTCCCGATCTGTAGAAAATCGTCTGAGTGCCAGCCGATCGAGTCTTTGCCTGTGAGATAGCGATTACCGACAGCAAAATTGAACTTATATCCGCTTAATGCGTGAATGCGTTAGCGAAGCTTTCCAAAGGAATCGCGTGCCTCTAGCAAGAAGTCGGACCAGGGAGCGGCTTTAATTTGGCTGCTACAATATGCGTAGTGCAGGTCGTCGCCAAATAAGGACTCCTCACGCAGTACGGGAATTAATTTTCCATACATATTGATTTCGCCCCGCGTCCATTCGAGGTTCTGGGACTTTTGAAACCAATTGAGGTTATCTACTGAGTTAAGAAAATTTGGATAAAACAGAACGGGTGGCTTGATCGTGGTTAGCAAACTAGTCACGCTGCATTTTCTACTATTGTTAATTCCTCATGAATGGCAGGCTGTGCTAATGGTTTGTGCGGTGTTAGTATAGTTCAAACCACACTCCTTGATGTAATCTTCCATCAATTTTCCTCAATTCTTTCCGGCTTTCTTGAGCCAGGGATTGGCACTATAAAATCTTTTTTATGTAGCATCTATACCTCGCAATGAGGTTGTTGACTACCTGAAACTACCACGGGCTTTCTCCCGTTTCTGGGCTGTTGTCATCACTAAAAAACTTCCCTGTCGGGCCGTCAGCATCGATGGTAGCGTATTTCACTAAACGCGCAGCGGCATCCTCCACAGTACCAGTTCCGCTATGCTGGTTGAAATCTGTGGCAGTAAATCCGGGGTCAACAGCATTAACTTTAAACGGTGTATCCCGCAATTCGTAAGCCAAAGCAATAGTGTACATATTAAGTGCCGCTTTTGATGAATTGTAAACAGCCGCTTTAACGTTGAAATACTTCCAAGTAGGGTCGTTGTGCAGAGTAAGCGAAGCCAAGCCTGACGTTACATTCACGATGCGGGGTTGGGCGGACTTTTGCAGCAAGTCCATGAAAGCCTGGGTAACGCTAACTACGCCAAACACATTGGTATCAAACACCTGCTTAAAAACAGCTATACTTGTACTTGTTGTTTGTGTCATGCCACCACTGATACCAGCGTTATTGATTAGTACATCCAATACTTCGGTTTTTTTGCCTATTTCAACTCTTGCCGCTTTGACTGATTCATCATTGCTGACATCTATTTGGATGGCTTCCAGATTGGTCAAGCTTTCGGCTTTAAGCTTTTCGACCGCTTCCAGACCATTCTCTAAATTACGGCTGCCTAAGTAAATGTAATATCCCTTTTGCAACAGTTGACGGGCGGTTTCAAAACCAATACTTTTATTGGCTCCTGTTATTAGTGCTTTTTTCATTTTTATTGTTCTCCCTATATTTCATCATAAATTGAACAGAACTTTCAACCCGGCTTTAAGCGATGCAGGCTTTTGCCCCAGCAAATTTTCTAGATCGGGGCTTACTTCTTGTTTGCCAAAGTATTTCTGCCTTTCAACGTTCGACTGGTGTAGGCGACACATTGAACCCCTGCCTTTTTTGCGGCATCCACGACATTTTGGTGTTGCCGAAGGCGGTTATCTTCATCCGTTCCGGCGATCGGTAAGACCTTTTCAATGCCCTGCATGGCTTTGTTGAGTGAATCCGTGTCATTGTAGTTGCCTACACGGATGTTTATCCCTTTTTCTTTCCAGGCAGAGGCTTTACTTTCATCACGCACAAATGCAGCAATTTGGTTGGCGGATGTTTTTTCCAGTAGATTTTGGACTACTGCTGTCCCTAACCGTCCCGTGGCTCCTGTTACCAAGATCGTGGTGGCTCTCCTTTCTTTAGTTTTGCTTGTATTTTGCTTTCATGTCTTCACTGCGATCGCCGTCAGTATTTGTTAAGCGAAATATCTGCTCTTTCAGGTTGCTGTGTATCCGCCATCAATCACGATAGGCTGACCTGTAATGTAGCTGGCAGCATCAGAACATAAAAACACAACCGTTGCCGCGATTTCTTCAGCTTGACCCATCCGCCCCATAGCAGACATAGCCGCGACATCATCAGTCGTGATACCCATCCCATCAACAAAGCGATCCATCCCCTCAGTGGCAATCGATCCGGGGTTGACAGCATTAATCCGAATCCCCTGCTTGGCATAGTCAAGGGCAGCAGCTCGCGTCAGCCCCATCACCGCATGTTTGCTGGCAGTATAGGGAGATAACCCTAAAATCCCAAATAAACCACCTACTGATGAATTATTGACAATCACACCGGAGCCTTGGGTCAGCATCTGTTGAATTTCATATTTCATGCTCAAGAACAGCCCCCGCACGTTGATTGCCATCAGTTTGTTAAACTCCTCCACAGATTGTTCGTGCAGGGGGTTGATCGAACCCTGAATCCCAGCGTTGTTAAATGCACAATCGAGTTTGCCGTAAGTGGCAATCGTTTTCTGCACCAAGGCTTGAACATCGGCTTCACTCGATACGTCTGATTGCACAAACAAGCAGTCCGCACCCGACTGACGAATTAGATTTGCGGTGTCTTCGCCTTCTTTTACGCGTCTGCCGGAAAACACAACTTTTGCGCCAGCTTTGCCGAATGCAAGAGCAGTTGCTTTCCCAATTCCTGAAGTCCCGCCTGTAACTAAGGCAACTTTATTCTCAAGTATCTTCATAGCTGTTTATTTTTTGTTTAGTGGTTTCAAAGAATCATCGGTCAGGCATCAGACAGACATCCGTTGGTTCAAAACTACTATGTCCCAATTTGCAAAACAATTTTGCCGCGCGTGCGTCCGCTTTGGGAAAGTTGATGTGCCTTCTTTACTTCCGCAAGCGGCAGCACCGTTTCGATGTGTATTTTCAATTTACCTTCTTCAATCAGCCGATTGATTTCGGCTAATTGCCCCGCGTTCGGCTTACAAAAAACAAACGCGGCTTCTACGCCGAATTCTTTTGCTTTTTCCTCGGACGGAGTCTGCGCCGATGTGACCAGAAAGCCGCCCTTTTTCAAAGTTTGGAAGGCTCGCTCCTGGGTGTCGCCGCCGACCGTATCGAAAACAACATCAACGTCTTTGACGACTGCTTCAAACGATTGCTGCGTGTAATCGACAAATTCATCCGCGCCCAAATCGCGGACGTACTGTTCGTTTTTGCCCGAAGCCGTGCCGACAACAAACGCGCCTTTGGCTTTGGCAAGCTGAACAGCCATCGAGCCTACTCCGCCCGCCGCTCCGGTTATCAAGATTCTTTGCCCGCTACTGAGATTTGCTAAATCGAATATCGCTTGCCACGCAGTCAACGCGGCAATTGGAATTGCTGCTGCCTCTTCAAAATTGATGCTTTCCGGTTTGGGCGCGATCGCGTCCGCTTTTGCAACCGCGTATTCGGCGTAACCACCGGAGAGGCTAGAAACGGTCATTCCATAAACCGCATCGCCCTGCTTGAAATTTTCAACGTCAACGCCCACCGCTTCGACGATTCCGGCAATGTCGCCGCCAAGGATAAGCGGAAGCTTGAACCCGAAGCTTTCGCCCATGCCATCGCGGATTTTCCAGTCTGCCGGATTGACTGCTGCGGCGTAGACTTTCACCAAAACCTCGCCTTCTTTCGCTTCTAGACGTTCGACATCGGTGTAATTTAAAACGCTCTCATCGCCGTATTCGTTAATCACTATTGCTTTCATTTTTTTTCCTGTGTTTACAGTAGATAGTCCAACCAACTGATTTCTCTACAATTTCTTTATTGGCGCATCCGGTTCAACTGATAGCAATTCAACTCGCCTATACCCAGAAGGGCGATCGCTTTGCCATCCTTTACTCGGAAATCCCAGAGGTAGGTGTTTCGGTAAGGTTTGCCGTTCGTGGCAGTCATTGCAAGATCGTTAACTGGATGCAACCTCAACGACATTTTCGGCAAAGCTCTTGTAAACACTGCCCATTTGTTTAGCTATCGAATCAGGAAAAACATGAAAATCGCCAGTTTTCAGAGCGTCTATTATCCCGTCTGCCACAAGTGCAGGTGGCTCCGCAACCTCCGTCAGCCCTGCCGCATCGCTCATATCTGTAGCAATTGGACCAGGATGAATGCTTAACACAAACGTACCCTGCTCGTTGAGTAGTTCTCTTAATGCCTGGGTAATTGAATAGGCAGCAGCTTTTGAGGCACAGTAAGTGACAGAGTTGGAGTAATTTTTCAGCGAAGCAACAGAATTGATCTGAGCAAAGACACCCCCTCCATTAGCTTTGAGAACTGGGGCAAACGCTTGAGCCATGTAAATCAGTCCATATACATTAATGCTCATCTGAAATTCAAGGGAGGCGATCGCATCCTCGCCCAAGAGAGAGCCAGCTTGAAAAACTCCCGCATTATTAACCACCACTTGCACATCTTTGGCAGTTTGAGCGGCAGCAACAATGGATTGAGGATCGCTTAAATCAACTTGAATCGGCACTACTCGCTCGCCGTATTTTTCAACCAATGGGGAAACGCTGTCCAATTTACGAACAGCCGCATAGACTTTGGCGGCTCCGTGTTTAATGAAGGACTCAACTATCGCCTTGCCGATGCCACGATTTGCCCCCGTAACCAGAATAGTTTTGTTTTTGATGTCGTAGTTCACTTGGATTTCTCCTTACAATTTTCAATCGTTTTAGAAAAGCAAATTATCTTTAGCGATTTGTATGTAACTGATTAATAAGGACTTGCTGTTGGTCTAACAATAATTTCGCTGATATCCACATCATCAGGTTGGGAAATCGCAAATAAAATTGACCGAGCGATCGCGGTAGCCGGAATACATATTTGTCTAAATTCTTGCATTCCTTTTTTGGCAGTTTCATCGCTAATGCTATCGGCTAACTCTGATTGAGTTGTGCCAGGAGAAATCACCGTCACCCGAATATCGCCGCCGACTTCTTGCCTCAATCCTTCAGAGATCGCGCCAACCGCGAACTTGGTAGCGCAGTAAACCGCCGCAGTTGGATATACAGCGTGTCCGCCAATAGAGGAAAGATTAATAATTTGACCTGATTTTTGGGCTTTCATAATCGGAAGTACCGCCGCGATGCCGTACAAAACACCTTTGATATTGACATCGATCGTGCGATCCCATTCCTCAACTTTCAATCGGTCAAGGGTTGATAATGGCATGACTCCAGCATTGTTAATTAGCACATCCACGCGACCGAACTTACTGAGAGTAAATTGCGCGATTTCTTCCATTTGACTTCGTTGAGTCACATCGAGAGCAAGATATTCAGCTATTCCGCCGTCGGCGTGAATGTCTTTGACGAGCGCTTCTAGGCGCTCGGTGCGCCGCGCTCCTAAAACTACTTTTGCGCCGTTCTTTGCTAGTAACCGGGCTGTGGCTTCACCGATGCCGCTACTCGCACCCGTAATCAATACAACTTTCTGGATGTTATCAGCGATCATAAAAGTATTTCCAATTTATTTTATGTTTGTAAGGCTAGATTACTTGGTAGTGCGGGGACTACTAGATTGAGCGGCGAAGACTTCCCGCAATGCCTGTGCCGCATCAATGGCACGCGGAAACCCAGCCGTTACTGTCGTCAAGTAGACGATTTCTTTAAGTTCGTTCTGGGTCACGCCTAGCCGGAGGGCATAGCCTGCATGAATTTTTAGTTGTGGCAGATTGCCTTGGGCAGCAAAAGCGGCGACAGTGGCAAGCTGACGAGTGCGATCGTCAAGCTCGCTCCGCGACCAAACTTCACCAAGAGAGTAATCTACAATTGCATCTGCTAAAAATGGAAAATCTTGACGTAGACCTTCAAGGACTGGCTGCCCAGCCCCGCCTGATAACTTATTGATGACTTGATTGCCTCGTTCGCGGCGGCTCTGGCTGTCTGGGAGAGTTTGTGCAGTAGCGGCAAGAGGTAAGACGATCGCAATACAGGATAAAAGCGCGATCGCTTTATTTATCGGTTTTCGCCAGTAGACAGCTTGCACGCACTGGAAATTAATAGATTTACTGCCGTTATTAGCTCTAATGACGATCGCAACTTTGTTTTCTACGTTTGACATGATTGAGGTTGATTTGATTTAAAGAAGTTGACTGCTAGAAACTTCAATTCTCTGAGCATTCACCCATCGGTTATCTAGCGAAGGCAATGATGCGATACTTTTGGTAAGCTTCGCTAACGCACTACCGATACAATCAGGAAAGCCGACGTGACCGAGCGTTGTTTACGAGGCAATGTAATTTATTGACTTCTGGATTGTTCCTCAGGGTACCACCACGGAAATCGTTCTAGTTGGCGAAACCTCTTCCTATGGAAAATCAACTTGGAGCCGCTATTACTTTTGCTAAACCTAGGTTGCTTCCGGCTTCAGCTTGGTGTTCGATGTAAAGTAAATGGTAGTCACAGAAGAATTAAAAAGCAGCAACAAATTCCTTGGCAAAATCCTTCAGCTTAACTTTTCCCATGACTGTTGGTTTATGACGATAATAATCCTCTGCTAGTAAACCGCTATAAAGGCTGGCATACATTTCAACTAAACCAGCAGCAATTTGTGGATTCATACCAGCGCCTTCTAAACCACTTAGCATTTGTTCATTGGTAATAATTCTCCACTCTAGATCGGGGTTTCCAATAGCTGTACCTAAAATACTCGCAGTTTCGTTGCCTGTAAGTTCTTCACTTGCTACATATCGCACTTTTCTATCAACAAACGGTGTAACAATTTCTTCAGCAATTGCAGCAGCAATATCTATGGGAGAAACCCAAGGGATAATTTTGTCTGCACCATAGTTTGCGGCAACAAAACCCTGATTTTTGATCGTATCTACATAGCCATACAAGTTGTAGTAGAAACTCGCTGGGCGAATATGGATAATGGCTACATCTGATGATAGTTCATTGAGAATCTTCTCGACATTGTGAGCGCCAAACAGAATTCCTGAACCTTTCTCTAGATGAGCGCCAAAGGTACTTAGGTTAACTACACGCTTTATGCCTGACTGGTGAATGGCTTGGGCATAGTTATTGCCGATTCTGCAATAATACGCTATTAAGTCAAGACTAAGATCGAAATAGTCGTTTGGTGGCACCATACAATACACTGCATCACTGCCTGTAAAAGTGGAAACTAGGAAATCAACGTCTTCTAGTGTGCCAATCGCGGCGATCGCACCTATTGCTTCAATGTCTTTTTGCTTTTCTGGCTTGCTGCTGATAACCGTCACCCTATGACCTTTTTGCACTAATTCCTGTGCAAGCGGTTTGCTGATGTTTCCTAATGAACCTGTTACTATAAATTTCATAAATTCTGCATGTGACTAGATAAAGTTAGGTTGAATTAAAGAAACTGACCGCCAGAAACTTCAATTCTCTGAGCGTTCACCCATCTGTTTTCTTCAGAGAGTAACGATGCGATCGCACCCCCAATATCATCTGGCATACCCACACGACCCAGAGCCGTTTGCGAAGCAATGAAGCTGTTAATTTCTGGATTGTCACGCACTGCACCACCCCCAAAATCTGTTTCGATTGCGCCTGGTGCGATCGTATTTACTGCAATCTGTCTTTCACCCAATTCCTTCGCTAAATAGCGGGTTAAGACCTCAATTGCACCCTTCGCACTAGAGTAAGCAGCATAGCCTGGCAGAGTAGAGCGAACAAGACCAGAGGAAAGATTAATAATCCGCCCGCCGTCCTTAATCAAAGGCAGCAATTTTTGGGTTAGGAAGAAAACGCCCTTTACATGAATGTTCATCATGCGATCGAAGTCTTCCTCGGTTGTTTCGGCAAAAGGCGCATACACACCAGTACCCGCATTATTTATTAGGAAATCAAGCTGCTCGGTCTGCCACTTGTCTTGAAGTAATTGCTTGACTTGTGCCGCAAACCCATCCAAGGTTTTCGTGTTAGAAGTGTCTAGTTGCAGAGCAGCGGCTTTACTACCCGTTTGGGCGATCGCAGAGACAACACTGTTTGCTTCTGCCTCGCTGCTGAGATATGTGACGATGACATCAACTCCTTTTTTGGCAAGTGCCAAAGCAGTATTTTTGCCCAGTCCTCGGCTTGCTCCTGTAACCAATGCGATCTTCGTGTTGTTTGTCATGGTTATTTTCCTCAATTCTTGAGATTAGCGATTCAATGAATGTGTGCTGAAAACTTTAACCAGTCCAAAGATTTAACATTCATCGGTCTTTGCTTACTGCATAGATTTATCCTAGGCTTGAAAAGCTTTGACATGAATACACAAACCTGGCAAATGATTGCCTAATCCTCTCAAGTCAGAGAATCTTTCCTATAATGAACGCAAGAGCAGCATTTAGGTGAAACAGGATGGTTGAGATAGGGGATCGAGAGAGAGCGATCGCTAACTGTAGAGAATTAGCGGCATTAGTCGATCGATATACCGCTATTCAGGGAAACGGTGTCTGTACAACGGCGATCGATTCCTTAGAGTTCATGCGAGAGTGCGAACCTGCTACCGCCATACCGGGAATTAGCGAACCACTGCTGGCTATTTTAGTTCAGGGTAGAAAAGAAGTTCTGCTAGATGAGGAAATCTATCGGTACGGTGTCGCTCAGTATCTAGTTTTATCGGTAGATTTGCCGATGAGTGGATGTGTGATAGAAGCGACCCCCGCTCGACCATTTTTAGGCTTTAAGCTGAATTTAGACCCCCTTCAACTCTATGACATTATTGCTCAAACAGAACTAGATATTGGCAAGAAAGAATCAGTTAGAGGCTTGTTTGTTGGCAATGCAGATGCATCCTTAATCGATTGCGCTATTCGACTCACAAAACTATTAGATACACCGCAAGATATTCCGTTTCTTGCACCGATGATTATCCGTGAAATTTATTATCGCTTGCTTATCGGCGAACAAGGGGAAGCGGTTCGTCAGATTGCTACTGCTGGTAGTAATATGCAGCGCATAGCTGAAGTGATTAAACGACTCAAAGCTGATTTTACCAGTCCTCTGCGGGTTGAAAATCTAGCTCTTGCAGCGAATATGTCTGCTTCGTCATTCCATCGCCACTTTAGGGCAATCACCTCAATGAGTCCACTGCAATATCAAAAACAATTAAGACTCTTGAGCGCGCGTCAGATGATGCTTATTGAAAATGTCGATGCAAGCCAAGCTGCTTATCAGGTTGGGTATGAGAGCGCTTCGCAGTTTAGCCGTGAATATGCTCGGATGTTTGGCGCACCACCCATCAGAGATATTGAGCGGCTGAGAGTAGCCTAAATATCCCTCATTTGTCACCTTCGGGAGAGTAAAAGCCGGAACTTACTGTAGGCAAGGATTTTAGCAAACCCACAATAAATGAAGTTATTGCTTAGGAAATTAAGAATGAAAGCTACACATTGCATGCTTTTTCAAGGGTTGATTTTTTTTTGCCTAGAGTGACAAATGAAGGGTAAGTAATCACATTAGCGCAATGTGGAACTTTATTCATTACTACAATCATCAGCCGAGACACATCATTGCAGCACGAAATCAGTGTATTTCCTCTATCTCTTCTTAAATGGCGCTACCGCAATGTCCATAATAAAGCGATCGCTCACTCGCTACTTTGAAGGAGACACTTTACAGCCCCTGTGATTAAAATAAAACACAAAAGAATTGTAGTTAAAAATAGGCTAATCTTTAAATTCCAGCACAATTTTCCCCTGCATTCCTGCCCGCTCTAAACGCTGATGTGCTTGAACAACCTGATTCCAAGGCAGGATCGAATCAATCACTGGGCGAAGCTGAGTCCGCTCGATTAGTTTTGTCAGAGCATCCAATTTTGCACGGTACTGAGACGTAAAAACAAAATGGAGCGTTAGATTCTTGCCCCATGCTTCAAGCAGCGATTGTGGTTCCGCAATGTCCACAATGCTCACAAGCCTACCGAATGGGCGAATAATCTCTAGACTACGCTCAATAGTCTTACCGCCGATTGTATCCAAAACTAAATCAACACCCAATCCAGTTGTTTCTTGACGAATGACCTCTACGTAATCTTCATTCTTGTAATCAATCACTCGATCTGCACCAAGTTTTCTGACTAAATCTCGATTTTCAGAACTGCACGTTGCAAAAACGTATGCCCCGATCGCTTTTGCGAGTTGAACTGCGATCGAACCCACTCCACCAGCACCTGCATGGATGAGGACGGTTTCACCAACTTGTAGGTTGCCCCTAGTGACTAGACAATTCCAGACTGTTCCTCCTGCAACGGGAAAACAGGCTGCTTCAGTGTGCGACAGATTAGCAGGTTTCAATGCCACAATCGCAGCATCAGCAACATGATATTGAGCATAGCTACCCAATTTCCCAAAAACTTGTGGCGAGTAATAAACTTCGTCTCCTACTTTAAATTCTGTGACTGCTGCTCCAACTGCCTCAATTACTCCTGAAACGTCAACTCCAATAATAGCTGGCAATTGAATCAAATCTTTGTAATCACCACGGCGAGTTTGGTAATCAATCGGGTTAATCGATGTTGCACAAACCCTGACTAACACCTGGTCGGGCCTCGGCGCTGGCTTAGGAACTGTTTGAATCTCAAAACTCTCAGCACCACCAAACGCGGTTAATACGACTGCTTTCATGGATTCCATCTCTACTAACCATCCTTGTTCTAAAATTAACGGTGAAAGGATTTCGATACCACTTAGTATAGGTTCGTTCTCTTTAACCTTGAAGTCCCCACTGGTTGGTAAGGGATAGTGCCATTTAGCAATACTCCAGACAGTTTTTAAACGGTTATATGAGGCTTTCAGAGCTTATGTTTCAAGGATTAAGCTATTTTTTCAAAGTTAGCCCTGCCCTTAATTTTGGAAAAAAAGATCTCGCCCACGACTACATCAGGGCTTGAGCCTCAAAACCTGCTCAAATTTTGACCAGAGTATTGCTCTATAACTTTACCTCTAAAGCTGGGCGAGAAGTTTCTTTGCTGCCCGTTATCTCAAGAATCGCAACCGGATTCCAGTATTCGCGGTAATAAATAATCTTTCCATGTTTTGTTTCTAGTCGCACTACATAGTCTTGCTGATAGGGCTGACCCGTCGCTACAAACACAGCTTCCCCATGAAATTCAGCGAACAGAACATTGGGAATCAGTGTTTGATATTCACGAACATCCGTAAAGACCCAGTTTTGCAGTTGTGCAACTGCGTTCTTCATGTAGTCGTAGATAGCAACTTTGCCTTCTAATCGGCCCTGTGAACCTAGAGCGGAAGCATAGGGAAATTCTACGACCGCATCTTCAGCCAAGAGACTAGACCTCTTGCGTGAATGGTCTTTTGCCCCCCTAGCCCCCCAAATCTGGGGGAAACTAAAGTATAAAGTCACCCAAAGTTGGGGAGCCAGTACGCCCGTCGGGTTTCCCGGCTTGAAGCACGGGTGCGTGGATTTAGGGGGCTTTCCAAGATTCGCGCAAGAAGTCTATTGTACGTCGGACGGCGGGAGATGCCTTGAGCGATTTGGGGGATGTGGCGGCGGTGGCTACAATGACCAAGCATTAACAGATCCCTCAAAGCTAATGAGGTGGCGAGCCGCTCGATTTTTGAACGAATTGGGAGATCGTAGTGCTGTGATGGCTTTACACCAAGCTATTAAAAGCGAAACCCAGTTTGATGTACGCCTTGAAATGATGGCAGCGTTAGAACGGATTGAGGGCGGTGGCGATACTCTTTTACCAATTTGGCATGGGGAGTCAGTAGCCTAAAGATTTCTTGATTATCTTATCCTTACTTCTGAGGGACTACCTTTTAACCAACGTTGGAAAAAGTCTAGACATTTATATTATCTTGGCAACTAAACACAACTATGAAACAATGATCGGGAAAAAACTTGAAGTAACCACACTAACGATTTTGTTCTAAGTTGAAACCTATGATTGCAAAGCCTCACTTTCCCAATGGTTCGCAAGCTCCTTCATGGATGCAAAAAATTCAATACACGTTAAAGCCGTTTGCCTATATGGATGCTGCTGGACAACGCTACGGAGATATTTTTAACGCTCCTGTTATTGGGAATCATCCTGTTGTTTTATTTATAAGCAATCCCCAAGCACTACAGCAGATTTTTACTAATGATACGAAGCAATTTATGACCCCATCAAACCAACTCATGCAGCCACTTGTAGGCAATTCTTCCATTTTTACTTTAGAGGGTTCTCGTCATCGCCGGGAGCGTCGGTTATTAATGCCTCCTTTTCATGGAGAACGAATGCGAACTTACGGACAATTGATTTGTGAGTTGGTGGACAAAGCAATGAGTTCGCTATCGATTGATGCTTCGTTTTCTGCCCGAAAGTTGGCACAGGAGATTTCTTTAGAAGTCATGCTCAAGGTTGTTTTTGGTATTTACCAAGAAGACCGTTTCAATCATCTCAAATCGCTAATAGTCAAGCTTACAGATTCACTGCAATCTCCTTTTATTGGTGGCTTGCTCTTTTTCCCATCCTTGCAAAAGGATTGGGGAACGCAAAGCCCCTGGGGATATTTGCGGCATTTGCAACGACAGATGAGCGATCTATTATACGCTGAGATTAGCGATCGCAACCAGAATCACGTTCTTGGTTCAGATATTCTCAGCTTAATGATTTGGGCCCGTGATGAAAATGGTCAGCCGATGAGCGATGCCGAATTGCATGATGAATTGATTACCTTATTACTAGCAGGTCATGAAACAACCGCAAGTGCGATCGCTTGGGGTTTATATTGGATTCATCGTCATCCACAGGTGAGGGAAAAGTTGATGGGGGAACTAAGTCAACTAGGTAATGCTCCAGACCCGACAACTACTGTACAATTGCCTTATCTGACAGCAGTTTGTAATGAAACCCTACGCCTTTTCCCGGTTGCTGTGCTTACAGTCCCTAGAGAGGTCAAAGAACCTGTGGAACTAATGGGCTATCAACTAGAACCTGGAATGAGACTTTATGGTTGTATTTATTTAACTCATCAGCGTCCAGATATCTATCTTGAACCTAAATTGTTTAAGCCAGAGCGCTTTTTAGAACGACAGTTTTCTCCTTACGAATTTTTCCCTTTCGGCGGCGGTGCGCGCCGTTGCATTGGGGAAGCATTAGCCCAGTTTGAGATGAGATTAGTCTTAGCAACAATGCTTTCTCATTATCGATTGGCGCTAGTAGATCGAATCCCGGAATATCCTCAGCGTCGAGGTGTTACTTTTGCTCCTGCTAGAGGGGTGCAGATGGTTTTGCAAAAAAAACTCTGAACATATATCTGCCGCGATCGCAACTATAAGGCATTGCTGCTGAATAGGGCTTTTTCCGTAGCTATACTTCAACTCCGTGAAAGATGTCAAATGGGTTCTATAGGGCATAATTTCCCTCCCCCTTTCTGCTCTACCTAAAGACGGTTATCTAACAAACTTCAATCTTTTTCAAGCCCCTTGCCATCACTCTTTCGGAGTAACATCCCTCTCCGACCTGAAGGTCCGGAGCTTCCAAGACTCACGCCTTAGATTTTCTGGTTTTTCTCTCTTACAAAACTCTGTGGCGGGAAACCCGCCCCACATATTTTGCGCTTGCGAGGTTTCGCTACTTGCAAGGGCTGAGTTACCTCAACCCCCGGTAGATCGACTGCACAGACACTTTCGATTCCCGACTGTCCATCGGTACTAATGAGAGTTACCCCTCGATTTCTAATTACTTGACCACTTCCCACATCCCTATCTGTTGTGAAACTACATTCAGGACAATTATGCACTCTTACGCTCAAGTCTTTTTTAACAACTACCCCACACTCAGGACACCAGGGATAATTCGTTGTTCAAATAAATAATAGAATAATTGAGACGAAAGGGTTGGAGAAAAAAACTAAGTAGCTAGGTGAAATTAAATGTAAAATAAGAGAGGTTATTAATTATAGGTTGGTTGATGCCTGCTCCCCTTCGGATTCGCCTCGCCTCTGAAGAAGATTTCACCCTTTCGCAGTTACCGGTGGCAAC
>Ga0115851_100318_pt1 | contig 20095 bp, 18 predicted proteins | sample InSIn2gowninarea_FD_83865 | JGI IMG/M metagenome (GOLD analysis project Ga0115851, IMG submission 83865)
GATGGATGTAGGCTAGAACATCCATGGAACATGGAGCACTTGAGGAAGTATTATCAGTGAAGACTCATCAAGAAGGTCAGCATTGACGACCTTAAGCCTACAGACTATTGGTTCTCACCAACAGTCTATCTATGTTATCTTTTTTCTAGCAGCATTTTATGTTTTCTAGCATTTGAATTCCCTAAAAAGCACTAGCTACTAGCCTATGCAACTTCTATGAATGATGTCATGAACAAAGTCTGTTTGTATATAAAGTAGTTTAAATTCCCTAAAAAGAACTAGTTACTAGCATGAGCAATGTCTATGGACGATGTTATGTACAAAGTTCTTCGTTGTATATAAAATAGTTTGAATTTTCTAACATAAGTGTTGATGATTCTCTATAAAACTAAAGTCTATGAAAAGCTTAAAAGTTATAGACGTGTAAAATCTCTGGACGCAGAGACTTATCGTTCGAAGTCATCCTCAGATGAGGAAAAGGCAAATTATCACATGATGAAATAAAACCTTAAGGTAAAAACAAAAGTACTATGGGAAAGAAAAAACACCTCCCCCATACACTCGTCGATAAATAATAGAAAAAGAAAAGCATTCATGCAACAAATAGACGATATCTAAGGACAGTAAATGGCCAAAGCCCCTAAGTAAAGTCCAAACCATGGATGAGCAAACACTTAGGCATTTCGAAATCCATAAAAAAATAAATTCCAAATCATGGATGAGCAAACATATATTAACTTTTTCATAAAAAGGGTAGACAACCACCGTCCAAAAACCCTTGAAAGTTAAGCTTGAAAAAGCAAATGTACAAAACTTAAGTCCAAAACCATGGACGAAGTGAATGTACTTGAGCAAATTAAAAACAGTCTAAAACAACAGACCCCAAAATTTATATAAAAAAAAAAAAGAAAGAAAAAGATTGCTTATAATAAAAGATAGAAACTACTAGGATAAACTAGTGGGGGCATCGTCCTTGGGCTGAGCAGCATCCATGGGCTGAGCATCGTCCTTGGGCTTATCAGAGGTGGTTGCATCATCATCTATATCGACGTCCTCAGAGGTGCTTGGGAGTAATGAACTCTCACCCACCATAAGAAGCTTTATAGAGTCAAAGTCCACTCCAGGAAAAGCTTTAAGAGCGTCTAGACGAAAATCCTCAAAACTAGCAGCGTAGGTTTCGTCCAGAAGCATAGTGTAAGCACCAGAGGATTTGAACTCTTTGATTGCCTCGTCCTTGGCCTTGCTCATGGAAGATGAAAGCTCATCACTCTTCTTCTGCAAATGGTCAAGACGAGTTTCCTTCTTGAAGATGTCTGTCTTGAGCTCTTCAACCAAAATTTTCAATTCCTTCACCTTAGACTTTAGATGCTTCACCTTGTCTTCCAGCTTCAGCTTTTCCCCAGCTTGCTTGCTAAGCTCCTTCTCCATTGCACGAACTTTGGTGTCTAGCCTAATTTTCTCCTTGTCCAACTCTGTGATCTATCTGGACACTACCATAAACTTGGACATGACCTGCAACGAACAGAATGTTAAAGTATGACTCACAAAAGGAAATTTTATAGCTTGCTATGGACGAAGAGAAGTACCTTGAAAAGATCGTGGACGGTGGAATGCACAAACTCCTTAACACACATGTCATAGCAAGCCATGACATCATCTTCTTTTACCACCGTCTTGAACCTATTCTAGGCCAAGGTCTCACTCCTTATAAGAGTGAAAGAGGCAAACACAGAAGGGGCCTTGGATGACTCCAGATTAGTACAAGGGGGAGCCTCAAACAAAGGTGCTTCAGAAGAGGAGACCTCAACAAGACTCTCGGCTGGGGAAGGATTGGACTCGACAAGAGGAGCCTTGCCATGGCTAAACAGATCAACCTTAGCCCTTTTTTGACCCCGACGACTGGGAAGATTCCCCACATCAACTTTCCTAGACATCACCTTCCTCTTCTCCAAAGAGCTAAGGGGCACTAGCTTTAACGTCTTGGTAACGTTTGGACAAGTCTAGAGAGGGGTAGCATCCTCTGTCTAGATGATCTCATCGCCACTAGCAAGTTCCTTTTTCTTGTTTTCCTTCATCGTTACCATTCCTAAAAAAAAAAAGTCTTCAACACTTAGAATGGATTGATAAAATGAAAATAATATATAATAATGCAAGGAAAAGGAAATTTACTTCGATGAGTTGTAGTCTCATATGACAAAGCTTCTTCAGATGGTTCAAGACTTAGACCCCAGCGGGCAAGACGATGTAGAGTCGTCAAAGAGTGAAAACTCCTGTCTGGAAAGCAATGGGCTCAATGAACTCTATCTAAGAGCGCATTGTTTAATCTTGGATGAGTTACAGCTACAAAAGGAAAAGCAAAGTTAAAACATACAAATGCATGGAGACAAGTTACAACAACAACAACAACCAACAAAAAAAAAAAAAAAAAGAAAGAAAAAAAGGGAAAACGAACCCCCACAACACAAACACCCCCACCACCCCACAAAAAAAGAAAAAAAAAAAAAACAAACAACAACCCCACCCCTAGCCCAAGGACTAGAGACAAAAAAGAACTCTTTCTTCCACTCTCTACCAAATGTGGGAAGAGATCTTATCATTCTACAATCTGAACCTTGAGCAGAAAACTGATAAAAGCCAAGGGATTGACCGATCCTAGAAGGTTTATAGCAATATAGGAACTCGTTCACAATAAGAGGATGATTCCTTTCATAACTTCTCTCCACAACGCTTGCATTGCCACGATAATTCGCCAACCATTAAGGTTAAGTTGGTTGGGGGCAACACCTAACCTAGTCAAAATTTCTCTAGCAAAGGCATTTAAAGGAAGCTTAAGACCACCTACCATATAAAAGTCATATATAACTAACGCAGGGGAATTGGGAGTACAACACCATTCCCTAGTAGTTGGAAGACGAGTATGAATGTCTTCTGGGATTTGATATTTACCCCTAAGTTTATGAAGTTTTTCCTTGTTTATGGAAGATGGTATGTTTAAAGCACAACAAGCCAAAACATTGTCTGTTGGCTAAACAGGAGAAGGAATGGGTGCTAGAGGAGCAATAGACGAGCTAGTAGATGACCTCGATGCTACCCTCTTCCTCATCTCTTCCTAGAAAACCTCTAAGGGAATCTCAGGTGTTCCAGACGAATAAACCTTGTCTAAAGAACTACTATCGCTACTACTGCTACCTTCACTACTATTGCTCTCATCGTGACACTCGTTTATCTCCCTATCATCCCTATTGCTAGATTAAGACACTACTATTTCAGCCATTTCTAATGAATTCTTAAAAGAAAACCTATAGATGAAGGGGAAAAGGGTACTTGATGCTAGATGAAGAGGACTACTAGACGAATCGTGAAGGATGAGTGAAGGCGAGATGACGAGGAGTAAAAGGGTAAGAGAGGGATTGAGCTATTTATAAGCAATAGGATGGGGCACTGAAGCGACACAAACCAACCAGGAAGCACCACGTGGCAACTTTTTTGAAAAACGAAATGACGCAATGTGCAAACCGCTTGGATTAAGCCATGTGTCGACATCCAGGACGTTAAATTCCAAGCTACCCCAAGATGCCACATGGAAAACTCATCAACCACTGAAAAGTCGCCACGTGTAAAACAATAATAATAATAACTATAATTTTAACAGTGGTATGGACAACAAAAGGACAAGGGGGCAACTGATGGTAAGATAAATTAAGTTTAGTTCGTCTATGTTGGTCATCCATGACCAAACCGCATTTAGACCAATTCACAAGAAAGGGAGCCCAACAATAAGTATCATGGATATGAATAGGATCCATCCATAAGCATCATGATTGTCCAAAGCAACCTAGTCGTCCATGTCACACAAGCTCATGGACGACCAAATGACACTTAGTAAATTTCAAAGGATTTTTTTCTACAAACACTAGGCAATCGGACCACGATCTATCATTCCAAAACGTGGGGAGGATTCCATAAAATCTGCTCCATTTCCTCCACTAATCATACACATCTCCCAAGATGGAAGTGGATCCAAACAAGTAGACCCACTAAAAAACTCTATATAAAAGGTGTAAAGTTGTGATTTACAACTATGTTTTATGTTGGCTTTATTCCATAACAAAAAGTGTTGTAATTGCATTAATTTATTTACTTGTATTTTGTGAGATTTTATTGTATTAAGTTTAGTATTAAGTTGGTGAAGAATCAAGCATGCAATGAAGATCAGTGCAATTTCACGACTAACTTGCAAGAAGCTCGCGAGTAAAGCAACCGGTGAAAAGGCCATGTGAGAAGCACATGCTGAAAGCTGAAGAGTCAAGTGCCAGACTTCATTTCACGAGTGCTTCGCGAGACAGGCCATCTCGCGAGGTACCTGACATTTTTCTTACCCTTCACCCATACTATATATACCCTAATTACCAACAAAAGTAAGATAGGCTATTATTCAGAGAGAAAACCCTAGGTAGGTTTCTACAACACAACACACCCATCTTTTAGAGAGAGAGCTACCTATCTTTAGTGAGAAATCATTGTAGCCTCTTCTCCTTCCCTCTCCCATTGTTATACCTTGAGAGGAGATTTGTACCCAAACACAACCCACACTTATTCAAAGTGTAGAGAGTGTTTTGGAGCTTGGGAAGTTTTAGGGATTTGCCAAAAGAAGCCGGTAAGGCTTGGCGGATGCAATTGGTTGTATTGCGAGATCTAGAAAGCTAGGGAAGACAAGACTCCGAGAAGTCCGTTGGTAGCAGAAGCTTGAAGGACTCAAGTACATAGGGTAGACTAGGTTTGGAGGGTCTTTTGTTATTTGTGTACTCCAACTTTATTCTCTAGTGGATCGATTTCGACTTGAAGGGTCGCAGATAGGTTTTTTGCCGAGTTCTTCGGTTTCCTCTTCGATAACACATCTTGGTGTTATCTTGTGTTTGCATCTCTCTTCCCTTACTCTTGTGCTTTACATTTATTGCTCATTGTTCATGTTTGTGCATTCGAGTAGTTTTGGTGATTGCGCTTCATTTACTCTTGTTCCACACTTAGATAAGTTAGAGTAAAAGCAATCTAGCCGTAATTTTAAAATTTGGGGTCTAAACAAGCTCATGTGTTTTAGCACAAATCCGAGCTCTTTCAAAAGGGAACCAACTTCATCAGCCCAAGGTATGTTTTCACTATTCATTTACTCACTATCCTTGTGTTCTGGAGAGAAACTGACTTAACTATCGGAAGGTCCTTGGCTGGTTCACCTCGGTCACCCTTTACAGTCTTTTTCTTTCTCTTCAGGTCATCAAACCATCAATGTAGCCCAAAACATTCAGCCTACTAATTCTCGTACATCATCAGTTTCAATTTCAGTTCATGGGTGTTTTGTAGGTAAATCCCATTAGTGTTTAGGCTATCTTCTAGCGAAGAATTTGTAATATTGTCAACTTTGACACTCTTAGACCTGTCGAACTGAAAAAATAAAGTGAATCTTATGGTTGGTTTGATATTTGGAATGTGATTGGACTTTTTCTACAACATCACAAAGAGGCTAGATGCTATATAATCTTCTTCACTTTGTTGATGTAAAAGTACAAACAAGTTAATGCTAATTAGTGCTAACCTGAGTATAAAGAATTTGAGAGGTAGTCTACCAGTTAGAGCCTTGGTTATCAACATTTTCGGTGCCTTGAATGGTGAAGTTCTGGATGGATGTTGGGAGGGACGATGTCGTTTCTTAATTTCATTTCTCGGTTTTTCTTAATTAAAATCTTTTTAAAATTAATATATAAATAATATATTAAAATTTAAAATTTAAAAATTTAAAAATAAAAATTAAATAAAGGGCAAAAATGGGCATCATGTGGGTAGGATGACAGTAGCAATAAACGGATTGTTAACGAAAAACTTAATTGAGGATGAATGAAACTTAAAGGACTGGAATGACAAAACCCAAACTTAGAAGACAGAAATAAAAAGTTTTGAAATTTAAAGGGTGAGTTTTGCATTTTGGCCGTCAATTTTTGTTTGTACACTAAGTGTCAAGTGCCACATAAGTATCATCCATTTAGGCACATTACCCATATAAGTCCATTTTTGTTAGAGCATTCGCATCAGTCTGTCTAAAATTTTCTGTCTATTTTAGCATAAGAACCTATTTTTTTCTATTTTACATGAACAATTTGCAAAAACACTTACGTTAGTTCATCCATTATACACTTTTTTTTTTTAATAATCATTTTTATTATTATTTCACCTACCCACCTCCCACCTTAAAACACACACACACACTCTCTCTCTCTCTCTCTCTCTTTATATTCTCTGAACAATACTCTCTCTTTCTCACGGTGTCATCATTTCTCCTTCTCTACCCATCTTTTTTTCTTCTTCCCCCTCCCTTCTTTCACTAAAAAAACTCCATAAACAAACCTCAAAACTTCACTTCAACACAAACCCATATCAATCTAAGTCCATTTTTGGCATTTCTAGATAGATCTAAGGCAAACCCAATCCTTGAACCAACCATCACAGGCCTGATTCGGTTTGGTAAGGTTCGAATCTTCATTTTCTCTCTCATGGCGATGGCAAGCACTCCACCCAAGCTTCCATGGCAGTGGCGACCATAGCTTCGACTTGGGTTTTGGATTGATTTGATTTCTTCAAATGGGTTTTCTGTTGGATTTTGTTTTGGGTTATTTTGAGTTGGATTTGTGATGAGTTTTTAGATTTGTTTGAGTTGAATTCTTTTCTTCCTCCCCTTTTTCTATGGATTGAAGAGAGAGAGAGAGAGAGAGAGAGAGAGTGTGTGTGTGTGTGTGAGGGGAAGAGAGATAATGGGGGTGAGAGAGGAGAGAGAAAAAATGATTTAAAAAATCAAATAGAAAGTTACAGTAACTGTGTATATTAGTAACCGTGTAAATATACACGGCCAAAATTGGCAATTAACTCCAATTGCCAAACTATATAATTAGTTGGCAATGTTTTGAAAGTATATATCAGACTAACATCTCAAGTTTTAGAAACTCGATTTCCTCCTCTAAACTCAAGACTCTAAGCCTCGATTTAAGTGGTCTGATTTGGCTTTTGTCCACATGGCATCCACCTGGAAATTAAGCCTCTAAAACTCGAGTTATATCTCGACACTTAGAGCCTCAATTTTTGTGTTCTAAGAATTACATGCTTTATCCATGTGGAATCCACCTGGATATCGAGCCATAGAGACTCGGTTTTCTAAAAGGGAAATCAAGTCTTAGAGACTCGATTTGTAAGTTGTGGTGGATATTAATCCACATGGTTAGGGCAGCTTCACTCTTGTCCTAAGTCCTCATAATTGTGGGTCTCTTGTGCACAAGTAGGAAAACCCAGCAGAACTCTTGTACTTTCTTCCTCTCTCACTCTCTCTCTCTCTCTCACTCTCATACGAAACTCACCCCCATTACAAAACTTCAAATCATTCTAACATAAAACTCACCACCATTTACGCATCCTCATGTCAGGTAAGGTTTTTATAACACTCACTCTCTCTAGTTGTTAGTGTATATATATGTATTGTTAGGTTTTTTTATGTGTATGTATCATGACTTTTTTTTTTTGGTTTGATATTTTTCTTTATATTTTTATTAGAATGATTTGAAGGTTTGTAATGGGGTGAGATGTGTGTTTAGTTTATTTTGGTTTGAGTATGAAATGATAATGATTGAGTGTGTTTGTACGTGATAGGGTCAGTATATGCAAATGTGGGGTTTGTATATGCATATGATGTAACAAGTTAGTGTATATATTTGCTAGGCTTTTATAAAAAGTAAAAAATATTTAAGATATATTTGTATTTTTAGGTTTTTATTATCATGACTATTTTTTTTTTTTCGTTTAATATTTTTCTTTATTTTTTGTTAGAATGATTTGAAATTTTGTAATGGGGGTGAGTTTTTTTTTTTTTTTTAGTATGAAATGATAATGATTGAGTGTGTTTGTATGTGATGTGGGGTGAGTATATGCAAATGTGGGGTGTGTTTGTATATGCATATGATGTAACAAGTTGTAATTTTTGTACTTTGAGTAGATAAAAAGGTTTTGAAATTGATGTTAAATGAGAGAGATAAAATATGTCACTAACATATTACACTTGACTTTAATAGGTTTACAATCTCTGAAGAATATTGATATAAATATATACTACGGTGGACCCCTTGTCAATCTTGAAGAGATTGACGGATTTCCATTTAAAGGGCCGGGTAGCCAATGCTATTATATCATGATACGTCGTAAGTTGAAGACGTTGAATGATTTGAAGATGAAAATAATGAAAGAATTGAATTTGAACCCTGCTTGTTATGACATAAAATTTATTTACCATTACCCACAAGAAGTCCTTCATGAATAGATAAATTGCGGGTATACGGCGATCAAAGAAAACAAATATGTAAAGATTATGTTTAATAGGATCCATAAAATGCCCCAAGTAAATGTTGCTGAGTTGTACGTAAGTTCAGAGCCACTTGCAGAAGTTGATGCCGAGGAGGTGTAACAAACAACTACATCTTCACAATTTACAGCCCTAGATGATGAATGCACTACAATGGGAGGCTATACAATGGGAGATTATACACTCCCATCTTTAGATCATGCTACCCATGAACTTGCTCCCAATTTTAAAGAGGAAAATATAGAGTACCATGATAAAGGTGATGCGGACGATGATATTGGCGTCCAGCATGTTACAAATACGACCACTGCCTACACACCTCCTGCTGAGTCATTCTATGCAAATAATTGGGAAAATATGATTGATCCTTCATGTCTTCAGATACCATTTGTTTCTACTTGGGAAGATGGGATGCATTTTAGTAAAGGGTTGACTTTTGCAAATAAAGAGGCGGTGAAGTGTGCATTGATAATATACGCAGCAAAGGATAATAGAAATTTTACAATTCGAAGGTCTACCAAAACTAAATTGTGCTCCGCATGCATTAACACCAATTGCAAGTGGTACATTGGGGCATTCATGAAGGCTAAACTTAATGGTCTATGGGTGATCACGTCTTATGTAGGTCCACAAAGTTTAATACCTTTTGGCCTGTGAGGAGATGGTAAAATGATGGATTCTAATTGAAAGCTCGAAATGTGTGAAAACACAAGAGCTTGTTTAGACCCCCAATTCAAATTACGGCTTAATTGATTTTACACTAACTTAATACTAAGTGCGGAATAGTATAAACGCAAGTAAACAAGCAAGAGAGCTACTCTAATTCATATTTAAAGCAACACAACAGTAAAATGAAATGAACAAGAGTAGGGAAGAGAGATGCCAACACAGATAACACCGAGACATATTATCAAAGAGGAAACCGAAGAACTCGGCGAAAAACCTCTCCGCCGTCCTCCAAGTGGTAATCGATCCACTAGACAATCAGTTGGGATACATGGGTTAGCAAGAGACCCTCCAAGCCTAACCTACCCGATGTACCTAAGCCCTCCAAGCTCCTACTCCAACAAGGCTTTTCGAAACTGTGTCTTATCTAGCTCTCCGGATCCCGCAATCAACCCGATTGCATCCGCCAAGCCTTACCGGCTTCTTTTGGCAATTCCCCAAAGCTTCCCAAGCTCCAAAACACTCTATACACTCTGAATAGGTGTGGGTTGTGTTTGGGTACAAATCTCCTCTCAAGGTATGACAATGGGAGAAGGATGGAGAAGAGGCTACAATGATTTCTTACTAAGGATGAGTAGCTCTCTCTAAAAAAGATTGGTGTGTTTGTTGTAGAAAACCTATCTAGGGTTTTTATCTCTGAATGGCCTCATTTACATTTGTGGGTTATGAGGGTATATATAGTATGGGTGAACGGTAAGGAAGTCACACATAAAAATCCTCCAGGCAGAATATTTCACGACTGTCTCACGGGAAGGCCTTACCCGCGAGACCTTCACGAAAATGACAGCTTGGCACGACTCTTCAGCTTCCAGTCATGTGCTCCTCACATGCTCTTTCGCGGTTTAGCTTCTCGTGAGCTTTTCGCGAAATCCACTAATTCTTCATATAAGCTTGAGTCTTCACCAATCTTAATACTAAACCCAATACAATAAAATCCCACAAAATACAAGGAACAAAATAAGAGCAATTACAACACTTTTTGTCATGGAATAAAACCAACATAAAACATAGTTGTAAATCACAACTTTACAATCTCCCCCTTTGGCTATTCCGTGACAAAACACCTTATAACAAACTTCAGACTTAAACATGAGTTTGGGAACAATAGCAAAACTCACTCACACCTAAATCTAGAAGCTGTGTAGCACTTGGAACATATATACCTGTAGCCTGAAACACTTGCACAAAACACATTAGACCCTCAAGGTAAATCAAGTGATAAAAGGACAAGTATAATGTAACAAGTAAAATGCGATCAAGTAAACATGTTGTGAAACATATGAGCAACTTGATCAGACATATGACAGTCATATAGGAATGACCACAATGATCATATAGCAAAGCAAATGATCATCCTAACATGTAATCAATAAAGCACAATAGCATAAGGATAAATGCATGTCCAACACTCGACCAATGCAAAATACAAGAAGTATATGCATCTCGGAACAAGATCCTACTAGGGCACAAGAGCATGATGCGATGAGAGCAGCAAAGCATAGATGATACTAAACAAAACTCAAAGCACCATAAGGCAACGAGAAAACAAGCATAAAGTAAAACAAGGTTTTCTCATAAAAGAATGTCTTCTCCCCCTTGGTATATGCATCTCCCCTATGATTTTCTCCCCCTACGAATGTGCACGAGGTAGAATTACTCCCCCTAAGAGTGTGCACATGAGTCATATAGAAATGACGAAAGTATACACTCCCCTTTTTTGTCACGAATAGACAAATGAATCAAGAGAAAGGTGGAAAAGAAAAGAAGATATGACAAGGGTAAAAGATGATGCATGAGAGATGCAAGATGAATGAGAAAATGAAGCTCAAACATAAGACAAAAACATCAAAAAATTGCTACAAAATATAAAGTAAACATGACATGCTAAGGATGATGAAACATGATATAAACCTAGGCACGACAAGGACACAAGAACATGTAATATGTGCTAAAAGGGCAAAAAGGACTTAACTAGCATGAGTGAATGCAAAACATATCAAGTGTTAGAGTGTGTGCAGCAAGGTGCATCTAGTGTGCATCTAATGTGCATGTGAGATGCATGACCAATGCATGAATAAGCACTCACGGGGCAAAGTGCATAAAACACACCACCAATAATTAAAACATGATAAACATGAATAATTATGGTGATCCCAAAAGTTTGGTACTCATTGGAGTCCAAAACAACAACAAAATGTCATTTGGGCATTTTATCAAACACATAGAGTGCACACACTACACATGTATGTTAAACAATGTATAAGCATATGAAAATCTTGCCTAAATACATGTTATTTTTGCCACAAGGGGCCAACAACCAAAGGAAATCATCATTTAAAGCAAAGCCCAATAAAAAAATTGACAAAAATTAAGTTTTCCAACTCCCATTGGAGAAAATCCCAACTATGAACATAAAACCCCCCAAAAACATAATCCAAGGATCAAAATCAATTAAAAGAATTAAAGATTACCTTAGAGATGTTAATGGAATGAAAAACACTTGAATTTAGTTGGGTTTTGATGTAGAAACATTAAAACAGGGGTTTGAGAGAAGATGGGAGGTGTTTAAAACAAATGTCCCACGAAATAACCTTTAAAAAGTTGATCTGGAAATTTTCGCTGGAATCTCGCTGATTAGCTTCCCGCGAAAATTTCACTAGTATCTCGCTGGTATTTCGCTGGTAAGCCTTACTTGCGAAACAGCCGCAAAACAGTAGCAAAACTCTCTGTGTAAAGCTGAAAAACTTGAGAATTGGACCATTTAACTCCCAACTAAGCTTATACGTGAAATGGGTCACGAAAACACCCAGAAAACATGTTTTTCACACAAAAACAACTTGAAAAACTTTGAAAAACATGGGTGATACAAATCACTTCCAAAAGCAAACAAAAAGAAAAAAAAATCTTTTTGGTTTGATCCACATATGGTAGAGCACACACACATCACATTTGAACATGTACAATCACACAAATGAAATAGATATTCATTGAACATTAACCTTGTGTGTTGTGTGTGTGAATCAAGTGTGGAATAGTCTTTAGACTAGAGTGAAGCTTCAATGATCAATTCAATCAAGTCATACACAACTGATACGAAATCAAGTAGTCTATCTTAATTATAGAAATGAGCATATATGACCTCCCACAAGAGAATGATTACAAATATTAGAAGCTTTTCATTTGGCTTCTTTACAAATCATAACAATTGATCATTTTGAACAATAAATCTCATTTTGAGATCGGTGCTTGAAAATTTTGATATTTCAATATTAAGAATAAGCCTTTGGCTTTTTGAGCACCATAAATTTCAATAAAAGAGTCACTTTCCCTTTTTCCTAGTCAAATACTAGTATATGCGACAGGCTTTTGCAGCTCATAATCTCTTTTTCATTTTGAGATTTACATTTGGTGAGCTCTAATGCAAAAACATAAAATTAAAGTGGGAAGAGATATAGGCACAAGTCTATGCAAGTATCAAGACCATCAAGACTATTGACCAATCATTCATAACAAGCTTGAAGATCTATTTACAACAGTCACACATAAATTTCAAGATTTCTCCCACAAAGATTTATGTGCATACAAAACAAGCTAGGCTCGTAAATGCACTACACCATTAGTACGAAGGTACTAGGCCAAACTCACATGTGAAATGTGCTTAAACATATACGATCAAACTTTTTAAGTTTTTCACTTTTTATGTGGTTTTGGATTTTTTACTCACACAAAACTAAAACATAAAAGTAAGATCAAAACAAAAACAATGCATACAAATAAATACAAGATGCACAAAATGCATGAAGATATGATATTTAATGCATGAAGGGTCATACAAAGATCGAAAGAATTAGATCAAGGACCAAAAGGACAAAAGGTCAACCATAGGAACCCTTCCTCATCCAAACACAATGATTGCTCGGAATGAGTATCTCATGAGAAGTGAGACGAGGGTTCGGAGAATGAGAACCGGAGATGCACATAGACAAGGAGTTAAGAGCATTAAACATTTTCTTTAACAACATGCTATTATCACTCAAATCTGGTTTATCCTTTTTAGCATAACTTCTAAGAAGCTCAAGTTTCTCTTTTCTTTTGATTCTTTTAAGAGCTTGAAACTTAGAGCAATGAGGTCTTAGATGACCAAAGGCACCACAATGGTGGCAAGTAGGAACAAACTTAGATCCACTCAATTCCCTAGGATGAGATCTAAACAGAGGCTTAGGCTTAAGAGCCTTTCTCTCCATCTTTCGATTCCTTTTATGTGGAGGAATGTACACCGATTTGTCCTTTGAGGTAGAACACACAATAGGCACAAAATCGAATACCACAACATGATTGCAACAGATATTATCATCATTTTTATCAACAAGTTCAACAATCAAACACTTGGCATGCATCTTAAGAGATTCATTTTCACATTTAAAATTATCAACTAGTTTGTTAGACAAAACAAGTTTAGCATCCAAGTCCATATTCAGACATTCAAACTCTTTCAGCTTTTCAAGAGTATTTTCAGCAAGCTTCTTATATTTTTCAACCAATTTATTGGATTCATTGAGCTTAGCAATCAAATCATCCTTTTCACAACGAAACTTGCTCAAATTCTTATGAAACTTCTTAGCTCCTTTCTTCAAGAGTTTGTCAACAACACTCATAGATTCAAGTAACATGTCATCACAATTATGAGGATTAACACTCATAGAGGCATTTTCACAAACACATGGCATGCTACAATCATCAATAACCACAGAGGCATATAAAGCATTATCCATGGCAAAACACACAAGGGGTCAAGGATCACACTTAGGTAGTGAAACCAAAACAAGTGTACGCTCTGATACCAATTGAAAGCTCGAATTGTGTGAAAACACAAGAGCTTGTTTAGACCCCCAATTCAAATTATGGCTTGATTGATTTTACACTAACTCAATACTAAGTGCGGAATAGTGTAAACGCAAGCAAACAAGTAAGAGAGCTACTCTAATTCATATTTAAAGCAACACAATAGTAAAATGAAATGAACAAGAGTAGGGAAGAGAGATGCAAACACAGATAACACCGAGATGTGTTATCAAAGAGGAAACCGAAGAACTCGGCGAAAAATCTCTCCGCTGCCCTCCAAGCGGTAATCGATCCACTAGACAATCAGTTGGGATACATGGGTTAGCAAGAGACCCTCCAAGCCTAATCTACCCGATGTACCTAAGCCCTCCAAGCTCCTACTCTAACAAGGCTTCTCGGAACCGTGTCTTGTCTAGCTCTCCGGATCTCGCAATCAACCTGATTGCATCCGCCAAACCTCATCGACTTCTTTTGGCAATTTCCCAAAGCTTCCCAAGCTACAAAACACTCTCTACACTCTGAATAGGTGTGGGTTGTGTTTGGGTACAAATCTCCTCTCAAGGTATGACAATGGGAGAGGGATGGAGAAGAGGCTACAATGATTTCTCACTAAGGATGAGTAGCTCTCTCTCAAAAAGATTGGTGTGTGTGTTGTAGAAAACCTATCTAGGGCTTTTCTCTCTGAATTGCCTCATTTACATTTGTGGGTTATGAGGGTATATATAGTATGGGTGAAGGGTAAGGAAGTCACACATAAAAATCCTCCAGGCAGAATGTTTCGCAACTGTCTCGTGGGAAGGCCTTATCCGTGAGACACTCGCGAAAATGATAGCCTGGCACGACTCTTCAGCTTCCAGTCATGTGCTCCTCACGTGCTCTTTCATGGCTTAGCTTCTCGCGAGCTTCTCGCGAAATCCACTGATTCTTCATTTAAGCTTGAGTCTTCACCAATCTTAATACTAAACCCAATACAATAAAATCCCACAAAATACAAGGAACAAAATAAGAGCAATTACAACACTTTTTGTCATGGAATAAAGCCAACATAAAACATAGTTGTAAATCACAACTTTACACTAATTTTGTTGCATTAGAAATTATTGTAAAATTGCGACAGGATCACAGTGCTCATATTGATTAGCTCTAGGACATCATACATACTAAGTATGATCATGAGCTTTCTTACTATAAGGTATGAGATGCAAAACAAAAGGCAATTGCTAAGATACTCGGGGATTAGGAACAGTCTTACCAAAGGTTGCAAAAGTTGTTGTTGGCATACTTGGATCAGGATCTGGGTACCTAGTACAACTATCACACCATACCTAGGAACGTACCTGATACTACGTTACTACGCTATGTATTTTGGGCTTTCGCTCCATGCATTGCTGCATTTAGATATTGCAAGCCAATGATCAGTATTGATGGGACTCATTTGTATGGTAAATATCGAGAGGTGTTGTTGATTGCAATGACAACCGATGCTGACAATAAGGTTTTGCCTCTTGCCTTTGCTGTTGTGGACAAGGAGTCAAGGCCTAGTTGGGGGTGGTTTTTAGAGTGCCTCAGGATTTCGATAGGGCATGTGATATGCATTATTTCTAACCGACAGAAAGGTATCAAATGCGCCATTGCAGAGTGGCCTAGAGGTGATGACGGAAGATTACAGGTATTTCACCGATATTGCCTTCGACATGTTGCTAGCAACTTCAACACACACTTTAATGACCCAACTCTGAAGGCATTGGCCTTGAAAGGTGGATATGCAACCGAGGAAGCTAAATTTGAGTTCCTAATGCAAACCATTAAGGATGTCGAGATTAATGCACTTAAGAGGATAGACCCAAATGATGACAAACTTGAACGTTATATGCCATACACATATCTAATTAGTGAGGATCTGGACAAATGGAACCAGTAACATGATGGTGGAAGACGTTATGGGGCAATGACAACCAATATCTCTGAGTGCTTTAATGGGATACTTAAAGATGCCCGCGGTTTGCCCATTGCTGCAATGGTTGAGTTCACGTGGTGCAAACTTGTTGCATATTTCCATGATCGACATAAAGAAATTACTTCTGATCTCTCTCAAGGTAAGGTGTGGAGTGACTATGCCAAAAATGTGCACAAAGCTTCAGGACACACTATGAGGGATGTTAGGACATATGTGAATCATGTTAGGAACATATGTCAATATAGAATTGGCTAATCCTTTGACAAAACGCACTTTACTTGTAATTGGGTAGATCTAGGATGTGTTTAATACTTCAAGGAACAAGGTTTCAAGTTCAAGCCACACAAGTCTTTCCAAGAATCAAGTGAAGAAGTGCTAGATTTTAAAACTCGACAGCTAGTATCTATCGAGGTTTAAAAGGCTGCTGAAGCTCGATGCTTGACAGCTGCACAACAGATAGGGTATCTATCGAGGTTTATGAAAAACAGTTTTTCAGATCTGATTTCACTCCAATTCGTGAATAGATGTTTGGGTTTTCTTTTCTCACAACCCTAAACATATCTAAGGATTTTTTTAAGGGCTGTCACAGCGGATGTAATTCAATGCAAAAGTTTTTCACAAGCATATTGTGAACTGGAAACATATACCCTAGTTCATCTTTCTATTCAAAAAGCTGTTGTGTTTGTATACTATAGAGTTTTGTAACCAAAGAACTTTGTGATCTTCATCGTGTTGATGAACTGAAGAACTTTGCAGTCAACATCTTTCTCAAGTTGGTGAGTAAGCCGCGTACTAGAACCGCATACTAGGAGCCATGCATTGAAAGGAGAGATTGTCACTACATAACAAGTCCAAATGGGTATTGGGGTAAGGGTTCAACTGTAGGTTGGTATAAGGTACTGAGATTTCTTTACTTGTAACCGCTTGTTGTGATAATAGTGGATTCTCGGGAGTGGTGATCTTAAAATCACCCGGTGGGGTTTTTGCTGTGTTGGTTTTTCCTATTCGTAAACAAATCACCGTGTAAATTTATTTTCCGCTGCATTTTAACTTAGTTGGTGATTTGTGCTACCACGCTTATTGCATGTAAATTGAATTAATCAATTAATTTGGCTAATTAATTGGTTAGTTCATCACAAAGGATCAATACATTCTTGGCCTATCAAGGAAATTTAATCATGAAGCTGCTATATATTGTTAAGGACATATTTTGTGTAATTGACTAATCCTTTGACAAAATGCACTTTACTTGTATTTGGGTAGATCTAGGATGTATTTAATACTTCAAGAAACATGTTGTTCAAGTCTAGCATTAAAGCCATGAAGATTGGACCAAGAAACAAGTGAAGAAAAGCTATTCATTAAAGCTAGATAGATAGCTCGACACCTGTGGACAGATAGCTCGACAATTGCTCTACAGATAGCTATCTATCGAGATTTAATGAATGAAGCTCAACAGATTCTCGATCGATCGAGGTATCTATCGAGGTTACTGGAATTCAGATTTTCAGATCTGATTTTCGGCCCATACTTATCTATTTGTGTAGAGTTTCTTTTCTCACAACCCTAGACCTATATAAGGCTTATTTTAGAGGCCGTCACAAAAGAGACTACAAGGAGAACATATGCAAAAGGTGACCGATGCCTTATTCTCTCTAAAAGAAGCTACTGCGTCTTTTGCACCTTAGGGTTTTATAACCAAGTGCTTCTTAATCTTCATTGTAAATGAAGTGAAGAACTTTGTAGCCAACAACCTTCTCTAGTTGGGATCCGCACAATTGGTTAGTCACGTACTGGGATTCATGCATCAAAGGGTGGCGTTCATATATTAAAGAGTTCAGAGGTTCTGAAGTAGTAGAAGGTTTCTGCTGTGAGTTCATCTACGGGAATTGTTGAGTCTAGGGACAAAGGTTTTGTACTAGATCTGAAACTTCTCTTTACTGTAGTGGATTGCTTTTCGGGAAAGTTTCCCCCCAGGTTTTTTACTGTGAAACTAGTTTGTTTCATTGGTTTTCCTGTGTCATCATATCTTGTCTTATTTACTTTTCCGCTGCATTCATTATTGACATGATATTGATGTTTGTTTGTTTTAACAAGTTTTATTCATAATAAATCTAATTAACAACTTGGGTTTAAAACTTGTTAATTCTATCAACCGGGGTCTAAATTTCCCAATATATATCAAGTACTTACCACATATAACAACTATAGCGGTGGAGGGGGAAACTGCAGTCATGAAATAAACATATTGGCTAGAACATGTGGTTGTGGAAAGTGGCAAAACATTAAGATCCCTTGTTCACATGCAATTAAAGTATGTCAAAGTTTGCGATGCAGAGTGTGTCATGAAGAAGGGCATAACCGTAGAAGATGTCCCAATTCTCGTGGGGCTTCGATAAGCAGTAGTGTTACAAACTAGGCAAGTGCTATTTTTATATAATATGCTCAAATTGTACAAAGTAGCTAATATATAATATGCATAGAATTTCATTTGCTTTTTGTTCTTTGCATTTGGGAACTAACAACCATATTTAAATGTTTGTCAGGCGAGTGGAGACTCGATTTTGGAATGGCATTGTACGTGGAAGTTGTGGTTATCTTCAGTATAGACAAGTGCTAGGCGACTATGTAGACTATGTTGTATCGACTCAGTTGTTATTTTCTTTATTGCTGAATGTTCTTGTAATTGAACTATTCTCTACCCATTGTACTCGTTAAATTAGGTTCGTTGTGTAGCTTTTTATTGCAACTGACTTCAACATATGTGCTGATTTCATCTGCATCTTCTTGGGTTGGTTCCTTCATATGTGTGTATATATATATATATATATATATATATTATGCTGGTATCTAGTTGTTTACTACTGTGTGTGATACAGTTGTGAATCTGGTTTACTGCTGCAGGTGGGGGAAGAAAGAAAAAAAATTTCCCAGTGGAAATTGAGTCTTTTAAACTTGATTTCCATTTGAATGGCATGTTCGTAAATAATTGCCAATAGAAATCGAGTTTCAAAGACTCGATTTGTAATGTATTTATTTATGAAAAAGCCACTGCAATGTAAATCGAGTTTCAAAGACTCGATTTCCACTAAGAACTTTTCCAGTGGCATTTGGTCGTAAATAATTTTGAACTCTCTGCCTAGTGTACTCACTGCTAGTGAACTCAAGTACTAAATGGAACTCGAGTTTCTAATGCTCGATTTATACTGTTTTTTCTTTTCTTTTTAGTAGCATTTGAAATGAATTTCTTTTGTACGTAATATATATATTTTGTGTGCATTGGGCTGTGCATGTTTACATTCTTATGGCTGCATTCCTTAGATTTATACCTTGAAACGCCATGGAAATCATTCCATTGTATGAGTTTCTCTGCATACCTGCACACTTCAAGGATTCAAAGAATGGCATGTCTACATTCTAATGGCTCCATAACTTCCTTAAACAATATGGAATATGGAGTTGACTCAGTGCTGCCTTCTAGAAATTTCACATTTCTAATGCTATCTGTATGCAGGTTGATCGCCTTGTTGGTAAAGATCATCTCTTTAAGCGCTGCATTATTCTGATAAAAGCTTGGTGCTATTATGAAAGTCGTATTCTTGGTGCCCATCATGGTTTCTTTTCAACCTATGCTTTGGAGACATCGGTCCTTTATATTTTCCATCAATTTCATTCTTCCCTAAATGCACCTTTAGCAGTGAGTGCTCTTACAAATTAAAATTGAATTGCTTACTAGATGCATATATTAGAATGAATACTTAATTTAATTTTTTCTTCCCCTCCCAATAGGCTCTCTACAGATTTTTAGATTACTTCAGCAGATTTGATTGGGGAAGTTATTGTCTTATTTTAAGTGGACCAGTTTGTAAATCTTCTCTACCTGATATTGTAGGATATCCCTTAGTCTTTGTAATGTTGGATGGCTTCATTTTTGTTTTTTGTTTTTTAATCCCTCTCAATGATACTAGTATCTTTTCTTTTCTTTTTATATTTTTTTTGGAAACATTACGATTTCTTTTAAAAAATTGAATATGATCAAAATTAGCAAATGATGGGGAAACCCCCCAAAAAAAAAAAAAAAAAAAAAAAAAAAAAAAAAAAAAAAAAAAAAAAAAAAAAAAAAAAAAAAAAAAAAAAATAAATTAATAAGAAAATAAAAAAAAAAAACACAAATTAAA
>Ga0115851_100299_pt1 | contig 20087 bp, 18 predicted proteins | sample InSIn2gowninarea_FD_83865 | JGI IMG/M metagenome (GOLD analysis project Ga0115851, IMG submission 83865)
CTAAAATTTTTGACTCTATTATAATAGTTTATTTTTAATATATTGTTGTTATCCCAACTCCCATCCTCTCTCCTAACCATTTCTTTGACTCTAACTTTACCAAAAATGATACATCACCTATAACCAAGCCCAACATTTTGGCGCCGTTGCCGGGGATCGAACTCGGGTCACCCATGTGACAGGCGGGAATACTCACCACTATACTAATATATATATATATATATATATATATATAATAATAATAATAAATAAAAATAAAAAATTCACACAGCTTTGAAAATAAAAAAAAATGGAATACTTGGAAACAAATTTCAAAAATCGATTTATCAAACATTGGAGGATTCCTGTTTCGATAGCTTCAAGTTGGCATTAACTCATCACATCTTTCTGTTAAATGCTTTTACGTGACATACTAATATGCAGAACACAACAGATATTTCTAATGTCAATCTTTTTGCCGAGCACATTTCCTGAGTTATCTGACAGGGAGTATTATTTTACATGGTTATTTTTAAGAATGGATTGAAACTTATACCATGAATTGAGTTACTTTCAACACTTTGATTTTTCTTAAATATATTTTATTTGGTATGAAATTTTTTCGTAAGAATCATGAAGGAAATGCGCAATTCTTCTTGAACAAACTTATGTTTTCTTTCTGCCAAGTTTTTTTACAGGTTACAAGATAACAAAGTGATCATTAAGGAGATTGCATTGTGACGACAATTAGTCTTCCAAAGACTAAATTCATGAAACATTCTGAAGACAAATCCATCTCCACAACCACTACCTTCCACCTCCCTTTCTGAAAAATATTTTGAATTCCACCAATTGTAAGCATGACATTTCCATATCCATTTTCACAGCAAGAGTTCTTATTCATACACCATGCATTTCCTTACATCCATTCCTTACAAGCTTATTGCCATTTTCCTTGTCATTACCATTCCCCTTCATTTCCGCCAATAAGACCCTACTTGAGTCAAAGTCCTAGAGTCTAAGTATCATTGAAAAAAACATCTAGAGGTTTGCATGCTTTAATGGCAAGTACTCTTGCCAATGAACAATGGGAGTACATTAAAATCCCTTGTTCGTTGGATCTTGTAGGTGACTCGACCACAACAAATTTATTCGTACCTACAAAGATGTGTTAGGCATCCTGACTCCCATTGGAATCAATGGTGGGAGCTCTTGTGTTGGTAGGGGCATTCATTAACGGCCACTAAGTCAACAACTTCTTGCTATGTTCGATATCGACACATTTAATCACATAGTAAGATTTGTGCCATCGAGCGTTGAAGACTTGAAGACCCATATTTTGTAGCAGATGAAGCAGATTTCCTTTCATTGTTTTTCAGTTTGTCATCACTTGAGGACAAGTCAATAAATAAGGCTGGGGGGGAAATGTAACTTCTATATTTTGTATACCTTCCAAGCCTTATACATTTTCAGCCGCATTTAGCAGCAGATTCCGAACATTCAGCAGAAGATCCAACAACAAATTCAACAGCAGATGCAGCAACAATAAAAGATTCACTTTTTCGATTTCATCCACCATTTTCACAACCAAGTAAAGAAGACTATGAGCAACAATTTTTGCAGCCACACGTGCACAACTCTCATCCATTTTTGGAAGGGTAAGTTAAGGTATGATATTTTCTAACTTTTAACCATTAAATTCCTTGAAAAGTTAGAATAATAATTTTTGGAAAAACTTCACTTCCTTTCCCCTTCCTTTCCCCATTTCACATAACAGCCCAAACCATCCGTTTAAGGGGAAGGATACATTTACATACATACTTTGTCACGTTCATATAACATCCACATTCATATATCACATTCTAAAACCCACTTACCTTCAAAATATATTCACTATTACATGAGCATACAAATGGCTTTGTCAAAAGTATTTAAAAGTTAATTGGATGCCAACACAATCATGGTTGTTACACAAGAACCAACCATGATGCATTCCAACAAAATTACTCTGCAATAAAAATCACATTATCAATATGCAAAGATCATACATTGAATGCAACAAACAAAATATGGTTGAAACACAAGAACCAACCAAGTTGTAGTTCATCAAAATAACGCTTTGCAAAAGTTAAGTAAATGATATCAAGCAGAGTTTAAGCCAAAGCTCAAGTACCAAAAAGTAATGTAATAGATTGCATGAGGACATGCAATACCTTAAGTTTGGGGGTATGTTGGGCTTCAAAAGTGTCCTTATTTTCACTCCATTATTCACCAATATCTTCACATTTTACCTTCATGTCACCTCCATTCCACCTCCACATCATTACATTTACCTCATTATTGGGTTATAACTATGCTTTTCCAAAGTTTATTAATTCTTAACATTTTAAAGTGGATTTATGGTTAAAACTTTAGCAAATAATATGCTTATTCTTATACCTAACAATTAGAATGAGTTTGTTGACATGTGTAGGTACAAAGGAAGCTTCCAGGGCATCTTTATGTGGCCTTGAATGATCAAATTCGAATTTGATAAGATAAGCCTCATGGAAAAGATCATGATCTCATGGAGAAGATGATGGACCTCATGGAGGAGATAATGGAGGATAGGGTTATGTGTCTAGATGGTTGAGAAATGTATGGAACTAAAGAGAGATTAGTGGATCATCATTATGAGTTTGTTATCTCATCCCATCGTATAAATAGGAGTACCTCCTCCATTCCAAAGGGAGGACTCTTAGAGCATGTATCCAACTTATGATGGAATAGAATAAAGCTTCATTTTACATAAATTTCCATTCTCTAGTTTTAGATTTAAGTTGTCTTAATGTAGTATATGGAATAATTTGTTACTTTGTTCTTAAGAGAATTGAGCTCACTCTAAAAGGATGAGAGAAACATTTTATTTCATATTAGATCTTATTTCATTTTATTGCTTAGATGTTTGAGGATTTGTTTGTGATTGATGAATGAGTTTTAAATTAAAATCTTATCAACATATGAGGGAGCAACCAAGGGTCTAAGTTAGGCTCTCTCTCTCTATTTGATTTGCATGCTAATTGAAATTCATTCTTTTTCTCTTATGTTTCATGCTATTTCATTTCTTATGCTTATGAATGAATCTTAGTTTAGTTTGGATTAGTATATGAGGGGACACTCAAAGGACTAAGTTAGTCTTTCTCCCTATTTGAATCTGAACAACAATTAAATTCATTCTTTTGTCTTTATTTCAAGTTTTGGTTTTATGTAATCATTGATTTCTTTATAATACTATAGGGAAGGACAACCAGGACCTCCTCAATTAGGAGCCTCTTCTCTCGCATATTATATTGAATCATAAATAATTTAGATAGACATAGATTTAGTTGCTTACTCCTGCATATATTTTGTTGGCACCATCACAAGCTTACGAGTTTCCCTGGTTGATAATTTAATGAAAGAAATTTAAGCAAATAAATTGCCCAACAACCTGTGAGAGAAACTTTAGGTTGTTGGTCGCTCCCTTGCCCATAGCATGAGAGAAAATATGGCCCAAGGGATCTAAAACAATAGTGGGACCCAAGGACAGGTTGTCTGAGTGGCTGATTTGTCCTCTAAGGGTTCTTTTGATGATGTTGGATGTTTGTATTGTGTGTTTCCATCGATTCCATTTCCTTAAGGTGACTTAGGAGGTCGAATCATATCATAATGGCCTCTCATCGCATGTTTACCCTGCATGGTTGGTTTCTTGGGTAGATGTGGGAGGAGGGCGTTATATCATATTCCTATTTGGGCTCATTGTAATAAAAAATATATATTTATTTTTTCAAGAAAAATCCATTTGGTTTCCCAAGAGCAAGATCAATTTTGCTTAAAGGAGGGTTATTTGACCCCTCAAGGAGGCTATAAATACAAGGAGCTCAACTTCATTTAAGTCTCTCATCCAAGACAAGTTTAATCTGCAATAACAAAGGAGAAGAAGAGATAGAAGGATGAAGAAGGGAAGGAAAAATCAAAGTTTCTTGGGATGAATCTTTCTCTCACTCTCTCTCTCCACGCATGTAAAGTTAGGGTTTCTGTGAAGTTGCAGTAGCAGGAGGCCGAAATTCTGAGAATCAGTTGCAAGGCCAAAATTCTAAGACGAATTTGCAGTAGGTTGAAGTTTGGAAGCTACCTTGAATAAGATCTTGTTGGGGGCTAACTTGGTGCTTGGTAAGCTTGATGGCTTTGGTATTTGGGTCTTGGACGTCTCTCTGTTAGCAGATTCTAAAGAAAAAGAGAATATTTTTTCTGGGTTTTTCCCTAGATTGGATCTTATATCTTGTGTACTTTGTCTTGTTGTGATCTTCATTGTTTTGGTAATTGCTTGATGAACAAATATCTAATAAAGTATTAAAATGCCAACACATATCACAAGTAATTATCAATTTAAAAAAATCATTTGTAACACATATGTCTCCTGCTTTTCCAACAGGCGTAAAGTTATTAAACAAAGGATTGATAGTGGCCCCATATTGTTGGGTTTGGTTATAGGTGATGTATCATTTTTGGTAAAGTTAGAGTCAAAGAAATGGTTAGGAGAGAGGATGGGAGTTGGGATAACAACAATATATTAAAAATAAACTATTATAATAGAGTCAAAAATTTTAGTTGCAAGTAAATGGGAATACAATTGTAATACCTGGTAAGGTGTGCATACCCTTAGGAAGTTGCCAAAAAAGGCTAGAGTTAGACCTGTTAAAATTTCCCATAGATAATTATATATTTACTAAGAGAAACATTACACCAACAACATAACACATAACATGCAAACATTAACACAATTTTGACCATGAGAAAACCCTAACTCTAGCAGAAAATCCAGCTAATGGAATTTCATTAGATCCATTGGCCGACACCTAGCCAAGCTATCCAAGTGAGCCTTCACTGCTCACATTCCTTAGCCCCATTACAGTGAAGTCTTCCCAAGCCTTTTAAAGGCTTAATTACATGCAATCCATAGGCACAAAACCATCATTGTAGACCAAATAACTTTGACTCTTTCACCGAGTCAAGTTTTACCTAACAATCCCCCCTTAAAACTTGACTTCAGGTTTCCCTTGACCAAATACGGCCAAACTGGACAAATGAACCAACTCACTCACTTCTAGGCCCTACCCCCTCAAATTTTATATGTAGGGTATAATTCAACATGCCCCCTTATCACCTATGTCTAACTCTAGACTTTACTAGTAATTTCCCATAGGTACGCATGCCTTACCAAGTCTTATAGTAGTATGCCTATTTACATGTAATAAAAAATTTAACTCCATTATAAAATAATAATACTTTTTCATTGTTTCTTTGTTCATCCTCTTGCCTAATGCTCTCCTCTCCAAATCCATCTTATATAATTGTTCTCCCTATTAACATATGCACACTAACCTCTGATTTTATCTTCTAGTTCCATGATCCTACACTCCATGCTCATCACTTGGGCCTAATAAACCACTGTCAACAAAGGTGTCCCTATGAAGCTAACACTTGTCTCAAATATATCCATTATATTCAAGTATCCAAGTTATAAATAAACCTTTGGCTCTGACACCATGTTAAAATTTACAGGAGGGAATTATAGGTTTACTAAGAGAAACATTATACGTGCAAACATTAGTAGAATTTTTACCCTAAGAAAGCCTCAACTTCGGATAAAAATCTAGCAAATGGAATTCCATTAAATCCTTTGGCATAAACCTAGCTAATCCACCAAGTGAACCTTCACTGCTCACATTCACTGACCCATTGCAATGAATTCTTACCAAGCTTTTTGAAGGCTTCAATATATGTAATCCACGGGCACAAAACCATGGATAACCAAAACCATGTGCTTAAACCACTATTGTAGACCAAGTAACTTTGAATATTTCACCAAGTCAGGTTTTACCTAACATTTAGTGTCCTTAGTTGCATGAGTTGCTACCATGTATTTAACTTTTGTAGTTGAAAGTGCCACTACAATTTCTCTCTTATTCATCCAACTGATTTCTCCTCCAAATAGGTTAAACGCATACCCACTTATAGATATTCTACAATATAGATCTCCAAATTATTATGCGTCAACAAATCCATGAATGTGCAACACTTTATCCAATCCTGGTCTTCCTTGATAACACAATCCATATCTGATAATGCCACACAAATACCTAAAAACATTAACAAGGGACATGTTAAATTACCAAATATCATAGATATAAACATTCAGGGGGGTAGGGGTTGGAGGTGAGAATTGTTGGCTCACTTAACCATCTTGATTGGGTGTTTTTGAGGGAAACCCAAAGTCAAGGTTTAAGGTAGGATTATCAGGAAAATTGACTTTATAAAAGAGTCAAACTTTCTCATTGAAACAGTGGTGGTTTCAGGCACATGATTTTTCTTGCTCACAGTTTCATGCCTATGGATTGTATGTAATGAAGCCTTTAAAAGGCTTAGTAATAATTCATTGTAATGGGCCAAGGAGGTGAGCAATGAAGGTTCACTTGGATAAGTTTTAAACAAGGGACTAATAGAATTATGTTAGTTGGATTTTTCCCCAGATTATGACTTTTCCAGGTTAAATATGTGTGCATTTTTCTTGTTATTATTGGCTATTTATCTTTCTTGGTACGAGAGATGTGTAATTATTTTAAAGCTAGGAACATGGCATTTAAAAAATAATTAATAACCAAAACAATATTTCAATGTAAATTATAAATGAAATATTTCAATGTCCACATTAAGTAGAATATTTCGAGATGTCTATGTTAACTTTCGATCTATCATGTTTGGAGAGGATCAAATCCCAAAGTAGGAAACATTACTCAAATTAATTTATTAAAAAAATAGCATTTTCACGTTAAATAACTTAATCCCTCTGAGCATGTGATAGTTAAAGGACACATGCACACTTGTTTTCTAGGGTCTAGAAAGAGGGGATGCATAATTCTTTTCATGCTCAAGATCGAGTTGACATATGACACTTAAAACTAGCAATTGCTTTTGAAGGTGCAAAAGTATGTCCTTATAAGGTGGAAAGGTGAAAATGTTGTATTTTAAAATTCTATAAGAAATTGGAAAAGTGTGAAATGTTTAATTTTATAACTTAATGATGCACTTGAAATCTAGGTGTCTTAATATTCAATTCAATTTGTTTGCTAAGAAAGTTTGAATAAATGTACTTGAGGACTAGTTGATTTAGAAAAATAAAGGGGAAATGCTTGAATGAGAAACCATGCAATATCTAGAGATAGGAACTTTGTTAGGTAACCTTAATTTGGTGAAAGAGTCAAATATATTCAGCTAAATAGTAGTGGTTTCCAGTGCATAGTATTTCTTTCAATATATTTTGGAATGCTAGGTTGACCTAGACTCTCTAATGAGAGTGGTCTGATAATGATTCTAAGGTTGAGGTTGTGCATCTATCAACAACATCGTTTCATATGTGCTAGATTGATCCCTCGATGTCAGAAATCATGTAGGAATGATACTTATACTGTTTCTACCAGAGATTAATGCCCATGACTTTGTTCTAATGGAAGGTTTATTTTGAGGGATTTTCAAGTATAAGGTTACAAGTGTGTGTGGGATTCTTGGGTTTCTGTTAAGAAAGAAATATAATTTCGTTGTCTTGTTGGACTATGCAACCCCCACTAGTGCCACAACACATGTAATGAACCCCTTTGATTGGCAAGGGGAGTAGTAGGAGAAATCTAGCGGTGGATCAATCAGGACTCTCATGGTGGTGCTCATAGTGATAATAATTCTCAAATTTTTGGCAGGGTTCATTGCCTATATTTTTGGTGGGTGGAACCTTGTAGTGCATGAGGACTAAGATTTCAAAGGATGGTTCAAGAACAAGTTCTCTAGTTCCATCAACTATAGCCTTAGTGGTGGACCTAGATCCTATAATGCAAGCAGTTCTAACAGTGGCACCAAGAACCTTGGACACTATTATCATAACATAGGTGTTGGTAACAGTGGTAGAGAAGGATTTGTGTGGAGATTAAATAATAGCGAAGATGAGTATGAAGAATATCGTGTTTTTCAAGGTGATCAAGTCGTAGTTAGGGACCACAGGGCATACGTTGGTATTGATAGTTCTGAGTTTGAATTTGGTGCTATAAAGTGTGTTTCTTAATGGTTCTTAGGTTCATAAAATTCACATTATAGAGTATGTTGTGGGTGGTGATATTGGGATCATCTCTTTTCCTACCAGAGCTCTAATAATGCACAAGGAATCTAGGTTTTTGAGGTTGGCCATGATGTATAGGTCCACATGGAAAATAGCATCAACCAAGGTGAGATAAGTTCTGGTAATTTGGAATCTAATCGAGGGGTGAGGTTATTAAACAAAGCATAGATGGTGGTGCCTTATTATTGGGTTTAGGTGTAGGTAGTATCATTTTTGGTCAAGTCAGAGTCAAATAAATGGAAAGGAGAGAGGATGGAAGTTGGGATAGAAACAATAGATTCAAAAGAAAGTATTATAATAGATTCAAAAAATTTAATTGCAAGTAAATGGGCATACAATTGTAATACTTGGTAAGGCATGCATACCCATGGGAAGTTACTAGAAAATATGAAGTTAGACCTATTAAAAATTTCCAGAAAGAATTAAAGATTTACTAAGAGAAAAATTACAACAACAACATAACACATAACATGAAAACATTAGCACCATGTTTTCCCTGATAAAAGCCCAACTATGGGGGAAAACCCATCTAATGTATTTCCATTAGATCCCTAAGCTAAAATCTAGCCAAGTCAGCCAAGAGAGCCTTCATTGCCCACCCTCCATGGCCTCATTACAATGAATTATTACCACTCCTTTTAAAGGATTCATTACATTCAATCCATAGGAAAAAAACATGGGAAACCAAAACCATGTGCCCAAAACCTCCATTGTAGATGAAGAAACTTTAAATATTTCACCAAGTCAATTTTTACCTAACATTCCCCCCTTAAAACTTGAATTATGTTTTCCCTTGACCAAATTAAGCGAAATTGGCCAAGTGAACCAACCTGCTCACCTCTAAGAGCTACCCCTTTAAATGTTATATCTAAGGTATAATTTGACAAGCCCCCTATCACCTAGGTTTAACTACAGACTTTACCAGTAATTTCCTAAAGGTGTGCATGCTTTACTAGGTCTTACAGCAATATGCTCATTTACACATAATAAAAATTTTAAATCCATTAAAATTAATAATATTTTTTCTAATGTTGCTATGACCATCCTATTTATCGGTGCTCTCCTCTCGATATCTAGCTTCTATGCTTGTTCACCCTGTGAATTTGTGCACACTAGCCTCTTATTTTCTCTTCCAATTTCATTTTCCTACACTTCATGTTGATCTTTTTGGCCTAATAATCCATTTACAACAAATTATTCCCTATGAATCCAACACTTGGCTCTAATATATCTATCATATTCAACAACCCAAGTCATAAATAAATCTTCAGCTCTAATGCCATGTTAAAATTTACCAGATAGAATTACATTTACTGAGAGAAACATTACACCATAAATATAACATATAACATGCAAACATTAACACAATGTTTACCCTAAGAAAATCCCAACTATGGGGAAAAACAAAGCCAACATAATTTCGTTATATCCCTTAGCTAAAAATTGCCCAAGTCTTCTTAGGGCCTATCATCATCACTCACAAACACAAGCTCTTAAATTTGGAAATGAAGCAAGGCTTTTGTAAATCCTACACGTAAATCCTCATTGTAGCATTTTTTTTAAAGTGAGGATAAAAACATTCCCTCTAATTATAGGACCATTGTTTTTTTTTCTATATTAAGACTAACCTAAGTACCCACGGGGGATTTGAACCAGTGACCTATCGCAAGGAGTGCCTTAACAACGCACCCATTCACCGTCAATCCAAAACCTCGTGGGCTATTATAGGACCATTGTTATTAGCCCTATTCTATCTAATTTATGCGGGTTTATTTTGGAAAAAAGATTATCTTATGACTAGAAAGCCATAAAAAAAATATAAAGGCCAAGATGTGTTTAGGAGATATCATTCAACTATGAACCACCTTGTTACTCTTAGGATCAATTTCGATGAGTGTCGTAATAATAAAATTGATCTCTTTTTTTATTTCATTGACTTTAGAAAATCTTTTGACATTATTCTCAAGACAAAGGATTTAGAAAAGGTTGGAAGAGAGAAAGGTTCCTTTTCAGTTGAGGATTATTGTGAAAAAATTGTATGAGAACATTATTTCCAAGTTTAGGACCATTGAAGGCTAATCAGAAGAAATTAACTGTAATATTGGAGTCAGAAAAAGGGTGTCTCTTATCTATAACATCCTCGATTTAAAAGTTCATGTAATAAAGGATAATAAAGGAAAAATAAGACCAAGATCGTGGGACATATATTCCAAGCTAAATGTTAGGAAAAACTCTATAGTGGGCATCACTTATTGTTTATTATGGCTGAGGAAATTGGCAATGACCTTGGAAAAGGAAAAGAGGAATTTATTGGAATTTATTTATGAAAATAAAGGAAAATAGGAGAAAAGGAAGGTGAAGGGTCAATTATCTGCATGAGAAGGAAAATTGAAGGAAAATGAAGAAAATAGAGGCCTCAATGATAAAAAGGCTTTTGAGGATTAGTTCACAGTTTTTTGTCAGTTCAGTTTTGGAGCTCTCTTATATTCTATCATACTCTTGCACACATAGAGCATTCTTGGAGTACTCTAGCATTGGAGAAAGGAAGGCAAAGGAAGGACAAGGAAAGAAAAGGACAAGAAATGAAGGTTGGATCAAGCAGCTTCAGTGAGAGGATTTTGCAGGTAACATGTTGCATATGTGATTTCCTAATTGAGGTGTGAATGCATGGAACATGCATTTGTTTATTTGGTTCATTTGTTTTCATTGACATGGGTTGTTCCTTGTTTGACAGTGGTTTCAACCTTACCTTGCCATTTCTTGGTTAGCCATGGTGAGATGGGATTCTTTTCAAGTTGAGCGTTGGACTGTTGGAAGGTTTTGGAATCAGGTGAGGTGCTCTCAAGAAAATTCCCAAGGGTTGGGGGTGGCGATGGTTTTCTTCAAGAAGCCCTCAATAGATGAGTGGAGATAGGAAAATTCATCAAGGTAATGGTGAAGAAATTCTAAGGCATCCAAACTTGTTTTGACTTTGTGATCTCTTGATCAGTTTTGGTGAGATCATTGTAGTTTGAGGGTGGAGATGGTTTAACCTTTTGATTCCCTTGGTTTTTTGTGTCTTCGTTTATCCCATGAGATCCCACATTCATGCTTGGAATATGGCACAAAGGCGATTAGCTGAAAGAAATATTTGGTTCAGCCTAATCTATGGCTGGGTGGTACGTGGGAGTCCCTAACATGGTTGGCTTTTGCATAAGTCAACAAGAGACATTTTCCTACCATGATTTATGAGAATTTTATTATATGGTTTCTATGGTTGTTCTGTCATGTTTAATAATCTAGTTATATGTTGGTTATAAGCATGGATTTGTAATGTACTCTAGAAATGACTTGTTCAGGATTTGATAAGTAAATGAATGGTTGATGAATGCATGGACTAAAAAGTGTTATTGCAACTAATCTAAGAGGGCATTAGACTTTCTTGATGATTATCAAATGGACCACAAACTCTTAATATGATATATGCATTCATGACCTGTAACTCACATGTTCACCATATGTTTGATGAAATGACTATCATGATTATGCATGGTTAGATCAAGTTCTTGTTCAAGTTTTGTATGAATAACATTGTCATTATGTTATTTATCATTCCAAGAAGTTACAAATAGTTTTGGGTAGTGGTCTGGAGGCTGGCCTGGAAAGGTGGCTCAGATCTTAGGACCACACCCTCTGAACTAAAGATTTTGGGCTATAACTGAAAGTAAGGAGGATTTTACATAAGGTTGGAGGCATATAACTACACCCTTTCCTTCTCATGCATGTAGTTGTGGGCCCAGGTCAGTGAAAAATCAATCCAACTCAAGGTTTGGTCACATGGGGTGGTTCTTTGGCCCTTAAGTGTCTTGTAAGCCTTGATGGATGTCTGTGAGTTATCAATTGTCATCCCCACTTCCATAAATAAAGCTTGGATGCCAAGTCATTTCATAGTAACTCTTCATCTCATGTTCACCCTAAGAGGCTAGTGAAATTGGGTAAATGTGGGAGGGGATAGTTACATTGTCCCCTACCCTTTCTGGCATATATATATTGATAAGTTGGAAGATTTTTTGGAAAGTATATTTATTGTCCCAACTCTCACCAGTATAGTCATCACTATCCTTCTTTATGCTAATGATATTGTTATTTTTTCAAGGAATCCTTACAATCTTGGAAAGCAACTAAGAATCCTTTAACTTTTTTGTTTCAAGATGGGTATGACTATTAGTATTGAAAAAATGAAAGTGATGATAATTAAATTTAAAATATCACATATGATACCTTCATATATGACAACAAATAATGTGTGTATGTGTGTGTGTGTTTGTGTGTGTGTGTGTGTGAGAGAGAGAGAGAGAGAGAGGAGGGGGAGTGGGGGGAGAGAGAATGATAGAGGGAGGGAGATAGTGACAGATTTGGAGGGTAGAGAGAGAGAGAGAGAGAGTGATGGGGGGGAGAGAGGGAAAGGTGTGGGAGAGAGGGAGAGAGAAAGGAAAAGAGAGGAGGAGAGAGAGATAATGAGAGAGGGAGGAAGAGTGAGACAGAGTCAGAGGAGGAGAGACAGGGAGAGAAGAACAAAGACATAGAAAGATAGAGGTGGTGAGAGAGAGGGAGTGAAAAGGAAGAGATGGAGAGAGAGTGAAGGACAAAGGAGAAAAGAGAGAGAGAAGAATATGAGAGAGAGGGAGAGAAATAGAGAGAGAGGAAGACACAGAGATGGAGGGGGAGAGAGGGGGGGCAGAAAGAGGGGGGGAGGAGAAAGTGACAATGTTGGAGGGTGGAGAGAGAGAGAGAGAGATATGGGGGGAGAGAGAGAGGTGGGTGGGATAGAGAGGGGGAGAGAGAGAGAGAGGATAGGAGAGATGGATGGAGAGAGCTATGGAGTTGGAGGGTGAGAGAGAGAGGTAAGAAGGACACTAAGATATATAGGTGGAGTCATAAGAAAGAGATGGAGAGAGGAGAGTAGGATGGAAGAGAGAGAGAGAAAGAGAGAGAGAGGGAGGGAGAGAAAGGTAAGGGGGAGAGATAGGGAGACCTAGAGATGGAGGGGGGAATGAGAGAAGGAGAGAGGGAGATAGTGACAGATTTGGAGGAAAGAGAGTGTGTCTGCATGGTGGGGGGAGAGATAGACGGAGGTGGGAGAGAAATGGAGGGAGAGAAGGAAGAGATAAACGACTTGAGAGAGAAAAGGAGAGATGGAGGGAGAGGGAGAGATGGAGTTTGATGGGGGACAAAGGGAGGGAAGAAAAAATACATAGATATAGAAAGGTAGAGAGAGAGAGGAAGAGAGAGGAGTGACAAGGGAGAGATGGACAGAGAGTGAGGGATATAGGAGAGTGTGAGGGGGGAGAGAGAGGGAGATAATGGGAAGAGAGAGAGGGAGGGAGGGAGAAAGAGATAGATAGATATGGAGATAGATTTTGTATGTTTAGGGGTGAGATAGATGCTAGAAACCATATCACTACTAAGAGGGGTGTGAATCAATAGTGATGCCTTTTATACAATTTTAAATATTTTTTCCAATTTATTAAACAACCAGTACACAACTTATCATCAATGGATCTTAGCATGTAAATAAAATTAAACAATCAACACATAAGCACCATAACAAGCATGCACATCGAACACAAGTGATTCTGGTGGAAACCATCAAGGGGAGAAAAACCACCCTTTTTCTCTACTTATTTATTCTTCCATTATCAATCAAACCTCGTTTACATTCATATGCTCTCTGCTTATTTCTTCTTTCATTATCAATCAATCTCTTTTACATTCATATGATAGCCCCACCTAGCTAGGAGCCACTACTCTTCTATATAATTGTTGCTTTCCACTACCAAAAAGGAGCCACCACACCTACAACAATTTGTTGGCCACTAACAACTAGGAATCCCCAACTCCCTATACATATGTTTTATGGACATTGCCAATTAGGAAGCCCTAAATCCCTATCTTGGCAAGCCACCATTTACCAGAGGCCTCAGCCTCCTCAATCACCATGGGACACCCTTTCATTCATTTTTACATTGGGCCCCAAAATACTAATCTAGACATAATCCTCTCAGTAGTACATCAAACAATAGCTTTTCCCCAATAGCATCAAACCCTAGCTCAGCAATTCAGCATCATACTCATGCAAAACCAACTCATGCTTTATAATATCCTTGTAACCAAATATGGTTAAACTTTAACAACATGAACAAAATTAGCATAAAAACAACTAACATTAGACTCAACAACCTATACAAAAATATGATCAGCCATATATTCATTCTAACATTGCCAACAACCAAAGCATTGGGCCTCAAGAGTAATCAGCAACATAATACCCTCTTCTCAACATAAAACTTGATCAGGTTGTGTGCACATAACTCTAACAATCAAAGACAATGATGATAGATGCACTCTTGGATCTTCTCATATTTACACTTCTCATGCGCACAACATCATTCTACATTGGCTTTAATCTGCATGGAAATCACACAATAGGAAATACATTCCACACCCTTCATTATGCAACTCCTAATCATACTCTATCTTCAATGGATCATAAAGCATATTGATGTAAGTAATGCACAATAAGCGATCCAACATTCCACAGGTTATTTATATTAACAAAAGTAATGCACAACTACTTCATCACTCTAGATCGAATTATGTCTCAACCAATACTAGACCACATGCTACTAAAGAATACATCTACCAATCTCACTCGACCTATGGAAAAATGCATACACACTACATCACATTTCCCACATGCACCATATTCTATCCAATTGTGCACTTAGACAGAAAACCTTTGAATCAATACAACACAGGGCCAATTAAATTAAAATACCCAACACCCTCATGATGGACCAGATTAGACCACTAAAAAAAATACCAATGTGTTCCACGACATTTTTAGACTAGATCAAATCATTTCAATAATTAATTGCATTCCTCGATCACCAGATCAAGACGATTTAAGTGTGACTAGATCAAACATTAAGATCGCTAGCAATTTCATTGGTTTTGGCATGTGGTTTTATTTTCTTCATTTACAAGAAATGTTGTCGGCATAGAACTACAAGCCTATAGAAAGTGCCACAAGCAAGTCATGACAATATAGTGGTAGTATGGCAATGTTGTTGGGTGACTATGAAATCTTGTGACAATCTTTGTAATATTGGAATTTTTATTTCTCCCTCCACCCAGAACTGCAATGCCACTTTCTCAAGTACCTGCCAACATGATATATTAGAAATATAACCTATGAATGCTTATAGCACCAACAATTCATCAAGACCACGATCCACCACCAGGTTGACATCAATGCATGCAACATGCCAACCAACCATAATGATACCAATCTCCCCCTTTGGCATTGATGGAAACCCCTTGAAAATACCCAACCATATAGTCTTTATCTCTCCCCCTTTGACATTAATGGAAAAGGGTAACATCTCGTGAGTTGGACCAATATGCCAACATTCTCTTGTAAAGCCATTGATTGGCAACTAACATGCCAACAACATACTCAACCAAATTTGTCTAAAAATTTAGTAAGGAATCCAACCCAACAATAAAAACTTCTCCACTCACAATATAATAATAATTGGAAACTTATACTTTGACTAGAAATAATAACAACATATCATCTCTACTACAATGACCATGAACAACTAGAAAGAAGAATATCAATGGAGTTCTCATGCAATACCAATACTCTTGAAACAAGTATCTATGATCTATACAACAAGAGTTTTGAAATACAAACCATAGCTATGGACAAGAAGTTAGTAAGAAGTAAAAAATAATGTCATTCTTCATCCATAATCTTGTACGAGCGGTATTCAATATATAGTCCACATAAGCCATAATCAAGATTATAACCCTAAGAAGCTCAATACCCTCACCTCCACTTAGTTTTACAGGGATTGGTAGTAATACATGGCATCAATAAGAAACAATAGATGCTCTACACAACAACAATAATATGTGTTATCCTCTCAGCTATACATGAGATCAAATGTGTCACTAGCATACAAAACTATTAAGCCCTGGCTCTAGGCTTCATGACAATACATGGCATACAACATATATGCATAAGCTCTCTCATCCCCTTGGCCATAATCTAAGGTCTTAACAGGAACAAAATATACAAAGAGGCTTTAGTAATCCTCCTCATCAATATAGCACTATAACATCGATGACGCTAAATAACATATGTCCATACTCTTGCAACACAAACTATAGCTCTAAAAAAATCAGCAAGCAGCATAACTTCATTCTTCAACATCATCATATACTCAAATAATTAGAAAATGAAGCAATACAAACCATTCTCTCAAAGAAGTAGCCACAACTCCGTTATCTTGAAAAAAAGTCTTCTCTAATAGCACCAACAATATTGAAACCCTAAGTGGATCTCAACAATCAATAACATCAGTTAGTGTCCAAGAAATGCACCAAATAAGCAACATATCGATTGTCACATGATACATGAGCAACTATCAAATTAGTATCACAATGGACTACAAATATTTATGCAATAATAGAGAACCCTAATAGAAACTATACAAGTTTTTCCATGCAAACCCTAGCTACACAAGATCCAATGCACATGCTTTCTTGCCTCAGCCATCTAAAGCATCATCATAAACATCCATCATTTTCTCTATCAACATACATTCAGCCTTATGGAGCATTGATAACCCCTATAATAAACCAATGTCAAACATAGCATGGGGAACATAATGACCTCCTCCAAGAGGATCATAATGCCAACAATATGTTGTTCCACCAGAAGCATTTAAAATGCTACCCCTAAGCATTTGATATCCCTTCATTGTTTCAAGAACATGATCTTGAATCCTTAACAACTTTCTCCCTAAAACAATCATGCTCATGCTCATATTATCATTCACAAGCTTTATTTCAAATCCTTGATCACAATAATCTTAGAAAATTCAACATTAATAGCAACAACCATGAAATTCCTTGCAGTATTTGACCAACATCAAAAGGATAATCATCAATAAACCAAACTAACATAAAATTTGGCAATGCAACATTTTGCCACAATCTAGTCACAAGCCCTAGCAACATATATCAATCAATAATAGACACTCAAAATAACCTTACACACAATTTTTAATGATATATAACAATAACTACATCATTCAAAGAATGTAGTAGTAACACCAAATCGCACCAAATCAGATCCTTGAGCATGCATATGTGATCATAATCATGGTTCCATGTATTTAAAACATTATTAGGGCTTCAACATAAAGCTTCTCCAATGCTATCAATAATCATATATGGTTGATCCAATAGTTATCAAACTAAAACAATGATAAACCAAAATTGAAAAGGAAAACTTCAAACCTTGTGCACCTCCACAACATGCAAATTTGTCAACACACACTACTTCTACTATGGATGCATTTTCAATGATTCTTCATTAAATATCAAGATGTTATCATATGCTGCCCATGAGACCATGCAGGAATTAGTTTTTCGTCGAAGTCTCTTATTGTTCCTTCTTCTTCCAAACTTTTATGGGTTGATCTATGACATGTGCATCTCTTTCTAGCTTCATATCTGGACAACTTTGAATGACCTTCACCTTTTGACTAGATTCCTTAAAGATCCTAGAAAGCTTTCAATCATTAGCCATATGCCCAATATTGTTACACACATAACACCTTATGTGACAAAGGAATGGGGGAAGGAATCATACCTTATGTTGTTATTTTTCCTTATATTCCTACTCCTCTTGGCATAAAACCTACAATCAACAACCTTATTGCCAAATTCATTGCATGAGCAACAGTAGCCACAAAAGGAACTTGTATACCTATTTGTAGATGGTTTTCGTGATGAGATCAATATTCCTTGATTATTTTCCTGATATGGTTTTCTATTCAGCTCCATCTTCTAATGTATATTTTGTTGAGAAGGTTTGATCATTTTGCTTCCACAATTTGTTGCAATGTGTCTAATTTTATGATAGATGAAGCACTTGACATCTCCCAGCGGTGAAATATTCTTAGTAAAATATTTTCTTGGCATACTCTTTGGCTCCTAGTTTTGTTTTTGGATTACTTTCTTGTTGTTCTCACCACTGTTATTTCCTGATTTTCCTATAATTGCCTCTAGTTTCTCCTTTATGAAGGCTAATATCTTATTTGAAAGAGGGAGACTTTTGGTTGCCCTTTTCCATTTTTTGTTGAGATTTTTTCTTCTCTAAATCACTTCTTAATGAAACCTATTTAACTTTTGATATTTTAAATTGATCTTCTTTTTCTTTATATTGATTTCTCATTCCCTCATCAACTCTCCTCCCCTCTTCCAGCTAAGTTTTTAATCCAATAATTTCTTCTATAAAGACACATTCCTTCTTATCAAAAAATTTCAACAACTTTTGCTAGTTTTTGTTCTTAGTTGTGAGTGTAACACACCCCCTCCTAATACCCTCCAAAAATACATGTTTAAATGAGGTGATTACTATGCTTGTACCAATAACCAAGGTGTCGTTATGGAAATAGGAGGTGTTACACAGTAATTTGTCACTGCCTTTTCTCCAGTCTTCCTACCGTGTCATCGGTCCAAAATCATGCATGCTCATGCTCCCTGATTGCCAAATGACCCACTTTGCCAAAGTCTTTGTGTATCAGCGCGACTGTTTGGAAAATAATTGCGCTTATGAGTGCACCCAAATAGAAAGGACGCGATGTCATCGTGGAAGTACACGCGATTCCAGCGATGATCGATTTTCACAAGGAAGCGCGGCAGTTGCTGTATTTACCGCGCTTAAATGGCTTCTCTCGTTATGAAGAAGCGATGTCAGTGCTCCAGGGCAGTTATGTACCCGCGCTGATCCAGTTTGGGTGAGTTTGTTCTAACAGTCGGCCTCCCAGATGGCTCTAGGCCTGGTTGTTAGTCTTGGTTATGTCGCCCTCCCTTCTCTGGCATATCTGTTTCGTCATTTGAGCCACCTTCCATGGAGATAAGCTCATCTTCCCACCATTAATGGAGACTCCTTCTCCTACTTAAGCCTCTGCCATTGCTATGAGCAGGGAGTTGGAAATTCTTAGTGTTTGGAGTGCTGTTGATAGTTTTGTGAGTTTAATAGATAGCTGGTGTGACAAGTGTGGGTTTGTTATAGAGCTTGAGGAAGGTTGTAAAGTGTTTTTTGATCTTGTGTGAGGCTTTTGAGTGAGAGAGACTTTGTATTGGGAGATCCATCTTCAAGGGTGAATGCTTGAGGAACTTGCTGGCTGGACCCTCTTGAGAAGGCTTGTGACGTCAAGACCTGGGTTGTAAGCTTACTCTATTTCATACTTAATACAATCAATGATTTTCTCCTATATCTCGTACGCAATGTATTGGATAGCTCATGATTTCTTGACCTTATGAGTAAATAGTTCTTTGTTGTTATCCGGTTATGTGCTTTGTTGTATTTCCTTGCTTTGTTTCAGGTTGATTACTCATTTAGAGGAGGAAACAGAAGCTGGGACAACGCAAAGGAACTTCATCGACCACCGGTTGAGGTAGGCCTCTAATTCGAACTATTTAAGGAGAACTGTCATTGATTTATCTTTATTTGTGACTAGACCCACTCTAGGGCTAGAGGTGTTGCCTCTGTCCGAAGAGGGAACACTTTCTGGTTTCACAGGAAGTACAAAAATTTCAATACTCTTAACTATCTTAAAGCCTCAAACAAACATCACCATTGCCTCTATCTCTTCAAGGTGATTCCAATAATATAAAATGTTTACCTCAATCCGACCTTTAGACAAAGAGATATGACCATTTGAATTTATGGTGAATTAGAGAGCGCCACATCATCATCCTTGCCACATGGCACCCACATGGTTACAGTAGCCAACCTATCAACAGCACTCCAAACACTAAGATATATAGGTGGAGTCATAAGAAAGAGATGGAGAGAGGA
>Ga0115851_100290_pt2 | contig 20047 bp, 11 predicted proteins | sample InSIn2gowninarea_FD_83865 | JGI IMG/M metagenome (GOLD analysis project Ga0115851, IMG submission 83865)
CCCAAGGTCATTCCCAAGATTTATTCTTTGGTGACATTGGTGTTGGCATTATGATATAGATGTTTTCCTTGATGGCAACTCACTCAGATGGCAGTTCATAGTATAGAAGAATAACAAGCAAAGGATTATAGATTAGACTCGAAAGAATGAAGAAAGAGAGGTATACACAGGTTCACTTTTCCCAAGTAGCGTATGCACACGGGTTAGTAGAACAAAAGAAGCGTATACCATATACACACACTTTCACAAGAGGAAAACCGTGTACATGTTGGAAAACTAAGTCTTTGGTCTGAGGTATTTGGTCCAAAGTATTTTGACCCAAGGTATTGGTCCAAGGTATTTGGTCCAAGGTATTGACCCAACGTATTGGTCCTAAGTGGTTTTGGTCCATGGTATTGAGAAAGGAATAAAACTATATAAGGAGGAGAAGATCATTACGCAAAGGGGTGGAAGTATCGAATATCTGATGAAGTGGGAGATCTAGTATGCAGGTTATTGGCTTATGGTGATTTACTTGATCTAAACCAAAGATGAACTTTAGAAGTTGATGAGGGATAAGATCTAATGATGGATCAAGATATTAAGGCTTGAAATGAATTATCATTATATTGTTTGATCATATATAGTCTAGATCTGAATACTGATGCATGTATTATTCTGTAAATGTTATGATCTAGGTATAACTGAAGTCTGGAACAGCTGCAAAATTATGAATTAACATTTGCAGATGTGTACGCTGGTTGGCTTTGATAAAAGCATGTATACACGTTGGTTCGACACATGGAAGTAGCGTATACCTTATGAAGTATGTTTCAGTTGTTTCTATTTGTAGTTGCAAAGTTCTGGGTTCTGCTTTGGGTTCTGGTGACTGTATTCTGGTGACTGTGTTTCGATGACAGTACTCTGAATGTTTAGATTGATTGATTGTGATTTGCTTCAGTGATGATGGGCCTTCAATGATTCAGTTGTTGGTGATTCAAATATTGATGATTAAGTTTTAGTGATTGATTGATGCAGATGTATTTGATGATTGTATTGCAGTTATGATGTTATTGATGGGTCTAGTATGAATTTGATGAAACATGGCCTTCAAATTATGGTGTCTTGTTCCAAGAGTATCCAGTCTGAAAATTTATGAAAAGCGGTCCCTAGAGGAAGAAAGAAGGTCGTAGCCTTCTGTAGGTTGGAACCTATGTACTAGTAAACATATCAGTTAGTACAAGAGCTAGGGCGTTGTAGCTCCCTTCTAGTAGAAGCTGGAGAACAAGAGAAGGTTGTAGCCTTCTGCAGGTGGGTGCCTACATACTAGTATGAGTCTCCACCAATATAAGATTGTAAACAGGTTTTTCTTATATTAAAAAGAAGACAACAATAGATGGTTTTTGTCTTGCATTGGGTTTCTACCTTAAATCTTGGTGTTCATGCGTGTTTCTTATGTGTGATGATTTATTCTGTTATTACTGCACATGGTTACTATGTATATGGTTAATGAAGTATTAATGCACTAATTAAAGATCAACACATGATGAATTAACTGAATCATAGGTTTGCTGGATATACACTGGTTGCCTTAAATACTGTTGGGTGTACATGCAAGTTACCTTCATTGAAGTAGCATACTGAAATCAGAGTATGAAATTAAAAAGTTATTGATTTGACTAATACTGATTCCCCCCCCCCCCCCTCTTAGTATTATTTCCAACAATTGGTATCAGAGTTGGTCCTTCAAAAGAAGCTTGATCGCTTGAAGGGAGATCCATCATCATGAGTAATCAAGAAAGTGTGGGATCCATTAAACCACCAATCTTTGATGGGAGAAACTTCGTTTATTGGAAAATAAGAACCACAACCTATCTACAATCACTTGGAATGAATGTCTGGGAAATTGTGGGAGGATATACATTTCCAACAGCAATTCCTACAGATACCACAAGTAAAAAGCAATATGAAACCAATGCCAGAGCTGTCAATACTTTATTGGGAAGTTTGACAAAATCAGAGTTTGTCAAATTCATGCACCTCAAATCAGCAAAATAAATATGGGACAAAATCATTCTAAGCTACGAAGGTGACTCAGGGAAAATGTGCTAAGCTTCAAATTCTCAGCATTCAGTATGAAACTCTTAAGATGCATAGTGATGAAAGCATAGCTAGTTACTTCCTATGTATAAATAAGGTTTTCAATTGTATGAAGAATCTAGGTGAAGAAATTAAGGAAGCTACCTTAGTTGAGAAAGTTTCGAGATCATTTTCTGCTAAATTTGAACCCAAAGTATCTATTGTTGAAGAAAATCAGGATCTGCAGAATATCACTATGATGCAACTTCACATAATCTTCGCTGCCTTTGAGATGAGAAAAGGGGGACCATTAGATATGAGAGAAACCACATTTAAAGAATCAACAAAGGGAAAAGAAAAAGAAAAACACAATGAGTCATTTAGAAGAAGAAGATGAGGTAAATTTTGTCAGGAAGCTTCAACGGGGTTCTGGAAGGTTCAAAGGTAAGCTACCTTTCAAATGCTTTTCTTGTGGTAGAGTTGGTCATTACACTGCTAGATGCTGTCATGTCAGAGAAAAGATGTCTGAAGAAGGTAATAGAAGTTATTATACTCATGATGATAGTAATGGCTTGTCTAATAGTGATGAATATGATCAAGAAATTAAACTAATCATGGCATATGAAAATAATGCCTTAGAAGAGGAAGATTTCCTTAAAGAAATTAGTCAACTTAAAATCAGTTTGGTAGAAAAGGATACATTCATAAACACAGTGACACATCAACTCACTAAAAAGGACAAACACAATGAAGTATTAGAATGTGAATTAGTAAGTCTAAGAAAAGAACTTGAAAAGACAAAGACTCTGAATCTTAGATTTGCTAAAGGATCAAAAAAGTTAGATGAAATCATCAAAGTTTAGCATTCGCCCATTATAAAGATTGGTCTTTGTTTTCATGAATTTGTTGAAGGTGAATCTAGCTCACAAGGTGAGGCAAGGAACTCTAATGCAAAATATGAAATTCTCAACAAGGAGATGAGAGGTGAACCCCATCAACAAACAAGGAAAGAAATTCTTCAAAGAAAATCTTTTACTCCTAACTATGGAAGTAATAGTTGGTTATTTCCTTCAATAAATGACGTTGAATGCTTTATATGTCATAATTTTGGACATGTTTCAGCCAAATGCAGAGGTAGAATGATTCAAGACCATCATATCGAAAGATCATCACGTTCCAGGTACTTTAACGGATATTGTTTTGCTTGCAATATGTTTGGTCACAAGGCTATTGATTGCAATAAAAGGAATATGAAACATGTAAGATGCTATGCATGTAACAAGTTTGGACATAAAGCAAGGGAATGCAGAAGCAAATTTCGGACACCAAACTAAAAGGAGCATACATCATCACAATCCAAGGTATTAAAGAAGACAAAATTATTGTCATGAAGATGTAGCATAGCTCAGTTTGCAGACATAATAGACACAGGGGAAGCTTGAAGTGTAAAACTTCAGTATTCCAATTTTCATGCGTAGCTATTATAAAAAAAAGTCATGCATATATGCGAGTTAGAAGTTGCACGGTCCCGTATATGGTGTTTTGAGGAAAAATCAGTGGGACAAACTTAGGAAAAGGAGTCTGATATGGTTCAATCACTTATCTTCTCTATTTGATGATGGTTACAATGTGATGATCATTTGTAGAAATGTGTTGGTGTAAAAATTTTATGTATATCTTGTTAATGATGATACCTTGATAACTCTCACTGGTATTTGCAATGATTAGATCTAACAATGAACAGTTGGAATAGGTTTAGCATATGATTCTAATAATGCATTGTTGGAATTATCTTAGAAGATCTTAGTACAGACAAACATAGTTGTTTTGATTTAGGTGATATTTTTGATAGAAATATACAGGTTGTTGATCCTGATGTTGCTGATGGTGCAGATCATATATGGTGTATGATAGTTGCTGATGACTATAATGGTCTTGTTTAGATTGCTGGTCCTTATTATAAATGTCATGTATATCATTTGATGTAAAGGTCATGAAAAGACCTAATTTGTAACACCACTTTGCATGGGAAGGATGATGTAAATTTTTAGTCATGTATAAAGAAATTGGTGTATCCCCACTTGGTTGGAAGATTGATGTATGTATGATTCATTGGTGATAGGAATATCACACCCGCTTAGTTGAGTTATAGAGTCATGTTATTCTTTTGAAAAATATTTTTCCAAACTCTGCATATGCTCAAGGGGAGCATGGATAGTTTTAGTACATCTCAGCATGTACAAAGGGGGAGCTCAATCAGAGAATTTAGCATGTACTTAGGGGGAGCATGGACAGCATAATGTATATCAAAGGGGGAGAACATCTTGGTCCGCCCTTTGCCCTAGATGTCAAAGGGGGAGAGTAACTTGGTGTTGTTGTTGTTAACATTAAGTCCAAAGGGGGAGATTGTTGGCATTATGATATAGATGTTGTTCTTGATGGCAACTCACTCAAATGATAGTTCACAATGCAGAAGACTATCAAGCAAAGGATTACAGATCAGACTCCAAAGAATGAAGAAAGAGAGGTATACGCAGGTTCACTTTGTCCAAGTAGAATATAGACATCGCTTAACATAACAAAAGGAGTGTATATCATAGACACACACTTTCACAAGATGAAAAGCACGTACATGTTGGAAAACTAAGATTTTGATTCGAGTTATTTGGTCCAAGCTATTTTGATCCAAGGTATTTGGTCCGAGTTATTGACCCTAGGTATTTGGTCCTAAGTGGTTTTGGTCCATTTTGTTGAGAAAGGACTAAAACTATATAAGGAGGAGAAGGTCATTAGGCAAAGGGGTGGAAGTATCGAATATCTAATGAAATGTGAGATCTAGTATGCAGGTTATTGGCTTATGGTGCTTTGCTTGATCTAAACCAAGGACGAACTTTAGCGATTGATGAGGGATAAGATATAATGATGGATCAGGATCTTAAGGCTTGAAATAAATTATCATTATGTGGTTCGATCATGTATAGTCTAGATCTTAATACTGGTGCATATATTATTCTGTAAATGTTATGATATGGGTATCACTGATGTCTGGAATAGCTGCAAAATTATGAGCTAATATTTTCATATGTGTACGCTGGCTAGCTTTGATAAAAGCATGTATACACGTTGGTTCGACACATGGAAGTAGCATATACCTTATGAAGTATGTTTCAGTTGTTTCTGTTTGCTATTGCAGAGTTCTGGGTTCTGCTTTGGGTTCGAGTGACTATATTATGGTGACTATTTTTTGATGATAGTACTCTAAATGTTCAAATTGATTGATTGTGATTTGCTTCAGTGATGATGGGCCTTCATTGATTGAGTTGTCGGTGATTCAGAGATTGATGATTGAGTTTTAGTGATTGGTTGATGTAGATGTATTTGATGATTGTATTGCAGTTGTGATGTTGTTGATGGGTCCAGTATGAAAATTTGATGAAACGTGGCCTTTAGATTATGGTGTTGTGTTCTAGGAGTATCCAGTCCAAAAATTTATGAAACGTGGTCCCTAGAGGAAGAAATAAGGTTGTAGCCTTCTGCAGGTCAATGCCTATGTATTAGTAAACATTTTGGCTAGTACAAGAGCTAGAGAGTTGTAGCTCCATTCCAGTAGAAGCTAGAGAACAAGAGAAGGTTGTAGCCTTCTACAGATGGGTGCCTGCGTACTAATATGAGTCTTCACCAGTACAAGATTGTAAATAGGTTTTTCTTATATTAAAAAGAAGACAGTAGTAGGTGGTTTTTGTCCTGCATTGGGTTTCCACCTTAAATCTTGGTGTTCATGTGTGTTTCTTATGTGTGATGGTTTGTTCTATTATTACTACACATGGATACTATGTATATGGTTAATGAAGTATTGATGCACTGATTAAATATCAACATATGATGAATTAACTGAATCATAGGTTTGCTGGATATATGCTAGTTTCCTTAAATATAGTTGCGTGTACATGCAAGTTACCTTCATTGAAGTAGCATACAGAAATCAGAGTATGAAATTAAAAATTTATTGATTTGACTAATACTAATTCACCCCCCCACCCCCCTCTTGGTATTATTTGCAACACTTGGACCTAAAGTAGTCCCTATACTTGTCATTAAAGGATTGTTGCATTTAAGCCTAGGTAGTGATGTTGTCCCTAGGCAAACCCATGAACTAGCACAAGGCTGCATCCTTAAGGGTGGATGGGAACAACTTCAACTTATGGTCATCAGAGGTATAATCATAAGTTCTGTAGATGACAACAAACTCAGACAGAAACGTATTGAGCTCTTCTGAGGTTAAGCCATGTAAGTGAGGAAGGGAAGAGGGGCTTATTTTTTTCATCCTAGCATATCCATTAATCTCTCTAATGGGAAGAACACCTTCATTTCTATTTTTGGCCATGTTTTAAGTGTGTGGAAGGGTTTCTTCTTCTTCTTCTTCCCCAATAAGCTCTTTAAATATCTCCGATTGTTCATCTAATGGGTCCTCTAACTCCCTTGCAGTAAGATAGGGAAGTTGAAATCCACCGAAGAAGAGGGAAGGTTAACCTTCTAATGGTCTGGGGTATTTGGGAAGAATTTCCCTAAATTGTCTTTACTCCTATGAGGCATGAAATAATTTTTTCCTTTTATGTGTTTTTTAGAATTAATTGCAAAATAGAAAGGAAACATAAATTGCAACTATTTACTGAATACAAAACCAAAAGAAAGTAGAAATTGCAACTATCTACTGAATGCAAAATATAAAGAAAAACAAAAATTACATCTACTTAGACACTTCCCCGACAACGGTGCCAAAAAGTGATGAGCCTCAATATTGCAGCAAGGACACTGTAACTCATAGGGCTACCAACTTTACTTTATCAACCTGGTGTTTCATACAAACTTGAAGGTGGCAGTGCTATATGCACAGTAGATGCAACATTCTACTCATGTCACTTCTCAACTCGGGTGGTAGACCACTAGGGTTTCAAACCATTCTTTTATTGAGTAGAAGGAGTCTAACTACTAATAGGAAATGTAAAACTATTTCTAATACAGGAAAGTAAATGCTTGTCTATTGAGGAAATGAAAGCTACTCAATGGAAAATTCCATCAATCATCTAGCTAGGAAATGATACAAATTACCTGTAGAAAAGAACTAAGCTAACCTTGCATTTTATCATCTAGCTATTTGAACTAATTGGACATGGGAATTTGTTCTATCATTTTATGATTCATACATGCATTCTTTTTTTTGCTAAAGCAAGTGTGGATCCTTCTATTTCCTTAAACCAAAAAAATACTGTACAATTTCTACATGCACGAAGAACATGACATCCAGGTCAGAACCTTATAGTCTTACAAAGAATACCTTAACCCAAGGAAAAATGAACAAAAATGTAACTTGGCTCCTGGAAAGCCTGTGAACTTTCCGGCTTCACCACTTTCGGAAAAGCCCTAATCATCTGAGCTGTCCAAAAAAAGGCACTAAGATCAATGACCGAGGAAGAAATCGCTTCGTCAAAAAGACCGAAGTATAATGGCCCTACCCCCCAATTTGCAAGATCCAACTCAACCATTGATCACTATTGACTAAATCCAACGGATGATATTGAAATCACTCTGGACAAGAAGGGCCGACGTTAGTGAGCAGGGAATAACGGTTTTAGAAACCCTCTCCCTGCCACATGTTGGAGGGAGAGTGGCATCGCTGTGAAATCTCCAAAACCGCTTCCCAATTGAAAGAAGTGTGATCAACTAGTAACCACCTATGGGGTGGTATTCCATGTCGAGATTCCAATTTCTTCAAAGACTTGCCTTTGGAAAAAATAGGGCTCTTCCTGTGCATGTGGATCTCCCTTGCCTAAACCTGGAACCCTGAATAGATGAGGGGCTTGTCACTAAATGAAGATTTAAGGGACTCGTTTCATTCCCCGTGATAAACAGAGATCTTCCTCTCTCATACTCTAGGAATATGAGCAACCAGACAAGGTTTCTACCACGCCACAGAACCATTTATCAAATATTGATGACACATGTTGGTGTTAAATGCAAAGGTCGAATCAATTTGATCCCTGGTCCAAGGCTCTATCACTAAACTCCAACTTATCACTTTCAGCCTGTTCCTAGACAACCACTTTTAACCTACTTTAAGGTAGCTCATGCCACTTTGATGCCACTCTAATCTTTGTGCTGCTAACACCTTGGTTGGCTAGGAAATATGCCAATTTTTTCGCCGACCTGTGGACATGCTTAAAGCTAACCGTACAGAGGCTTTGAAGGTGGTATTGAATCCATTGAAAGCTCTGAATTAGTATTCAATTTTTTGAGACCTTTTCTGGCTTAGAACCCCCGCTAATTTTCTTGACTGAATTGATAATAAGTTCAGAGTCAGCCTCCACTATCACATTTTTCCTATTTTCCTGACTCAGGAAATCCAAACATTGCTCCACAGCCATCAAATCCACCAAGTTATTAGTAGCCTATCCCAGATGATAGTGGAATATGAAGAGGACACTATCATTCTCATCTCTAAGTACCCCTCCATAACCAGCTATACCCAGGTTGCCTTTTGAAACTCCATCTATGTTGTATTTGAGATAACCCTTTGGAGGAGGATGCCAGAAATCATTTGCATCCCTCAGGGATGTTAGATTTCTATCAAGATGCTGAGGAGAGATGCCTTGCAGGCCCAGTTCACATATAATTCTTAGGTCAGTAGCCCAAGGAGGGTTCTTGGGGAGATTTCGCACTATGGTGCTAACCGTTTCCTTGAGCTGTTTTAAGATCAGCTAAAAAATGCAATGGGAAGTTCTCTTTATTTATTTGAAGATTTAGTTGTTCTTATCTTTCCAAACATTCCAAACAATGAAGCTCGGAAAGAGGGCCCAAGCAATGGTGAGAACTTCATTGTCTAAAAAATCTCTTCTCCAGTTGGTCAGGGTGTTGCAGATGTTATTTTTGTCTCTATCTTTTTGATGGAAAATAAAAGCAAAAGAATCCCATAGACTAGAGGAGAACATACAACTGTTGAGAAGGTTCTCCATAGTTTCCTCATGCGCTTCACAAAGCTAGCATTTGGAAGGTCCTAGAATGCCCCTCTTCCTAATATTGTCCCAGGTTAGAATTTTCTTGTGCTGAGCGAGCCACATGAAAAGTTTAATTTTCATCTAGCCCTGGTGCCTCCAAAGGTTACGCCAGGTGTTTTCTAGAAATTGAGAATTAAGGTCAAGGAGAATGAGCTTTGCTTCCTTGAGGTTAAAAACCCCCTCATTATTGTTGCCCCATCTCAGCTGATCGTGGTCCTCAGATTTCAAAATCTTCCTCTGATCTAACATTTCCTTAAGAGTTTTTGCTTTAGCCTTCAGGGTGCTATTATCCCTAAAATCAAAATTCCTCTAAATTCTCCATTTATCATTGTTATTGGTTTGCTCCAAAAGTCTTTCACCTTAGAAATTCTATTGCTATCAGTTTTTTCCTTGAGACCCCTTAGGTATTCATTTAATAATATAGGTTCTTGTTGCCATCTATCCTCCCAGAATAGGCTGAGATTTCCATCTCTAATTTCCTAGAAGATGTTTCCTTGGACCAAACTTTGGTTATCCCAGGCTTTGTTCCAAATGTGCGAGACCTTTCTATGACCTGACATTCTTATTAGATCATGGTTATGCCAGGTGCTAGCATATTTTTCTTTCCAAATGGTTTCCCACTATGCCTCTGGCTCTTTAACCCATCGCCACCATAATTTGGCACCTAGAACCTTGCTAAGTAAGTCAGGGTCATCCAAACCTAGCCCACCAAAGCTCTTAGGTTTGGATACCTTATCCCAAGCTACCGAGGCCCATTTCTTACGATCCTCCCCTTTGCCCCAAAGGAAATCTCTCTGAATGGATCTGAGCTGATCTAGGACACTTTCAGGAGCTGGTAGAATAGATAGCATAAATATAGGGATGGATTGAGGGATAGCTTTGGTTAGCACTAACCTACCAGCCAAATTTAGAAATCTATAGGTCCATTTCTTGACCTTGTCTCGCAATTTGTTAATAACAAGTTCCCATATGCTCTTGTGTAAGGGTTTGGTAGTGAGAGGAACTCCCAAATATTTCGAGGGGAGGAGCTCCCTTTGGAAGCTCAGAATCCCCAAAATATTTCTTTGAATAGAAATGTGAGTATTAAAGAAAAATAATTTAGATTTAGAGAGATTTACCTCCAAACCTGAAGCCATGGAAAAGTCTTTCAGGATTTGCTTATAGGCAAGAGCTTCCTTGACCATGGGGATCCCTTGTAGCATGGTATCATCCACAAATTGTTGATGTGTTAAAGCACGACCCTCTTCAGAAAGTTGGAGACCTTTGACTGAACCCCCTACCTTGGCATGTTTGATTTTTCATCCCAACCCTTCAATCATAAGTACAAAAAGAAAGGGAGAGAGTGGATCTCCCTGCCTTAAGCCTCTTGAAGGAGTGAAAGTCTCCAAGGGTGAACCATTAACTAGGATTGAAAAGTTGGGTGAAGTGACTAGGGCCATAACCCATCTGATCCAGTTATGATCAAACCCAAAAGCGGCAAGAACTTTTCTGATGTATGTCCAGTTTAGCTTATCATAGGCTTTGGCTATGTCCAGTTGCATGATCATACCAGCTTTCTTATTGTTTTTCAATGAGTTAACTACCTCATGAGCTTGAATGATTTTGTCAAGGATTTGTCTGCCTTCCACATATCTGGACTGTTCCGCTGCCACCAGGGTAGGAAGAAGGGGTTTGAGTCTATTGGCAACCACTTTGGAGATAATTTTGTAGACAACATTACACAAGGCAATGGGTCTGAACCTTTTAGGAGTTAGGGCTACATCCTGTTTAGGGATCAGGGTGATAAAGGTGGTGTTAAGTGCCTTCAGGATAGTTTTATCCGTCCTTGAGTCTTCCACCACGTTCAGAATGTCCTTTTTTACTATATTCCAACAGGCTTTGAAAAAGTCTACATTGAACTCATCTGGACCTGGTGCCTTGCCATTTTGCATCTCTTTAAGGACCTCCTTGACCTCCTCTTCTGACACTGGTCTGTTAAGGTTGAAATTGTCTTCTTCAGAGACTAGCTTAGGTATATGCGTAGTAATCTCCCTGATAGATTGATCTTTTTTAGTGCAGGTTTCCTGAGCAATTCCCCAAAAGTGCTGAACTAGTTCAGCTTCAATTTCTTCATGCGTGCTGAGCATGTTACCTTTCTTGTCCTTAATAGTAGAAATCTTGTTGTGAGCTCTGTTCGCCATAGTGGCTCTCTGGAAGAATCTGGTGTTGCGGTCTCCTTTCTTAGCCATTGCACTCTGGATTTCTGCCTCCAAAAAATTTCCTCTTGCTTACATAAGTTTTCCCAATCTTGATGATATTTAGTTGCCAATTCATTCTGCTCCTTATCAAAACCCTTTGTAATCAGGGCTTGGTTGAGTTTATACATTTTTCCTTCCACAATTTCTTTCTCTACAAAAATGTTGCCATATCCCTTCTTATTCCACTCCTTGAGTTGGAGTTTAATGTGTTTGAGTCCTTTTTGAAGAAGGAACATTCTTGTGCCTTGAATATTCAAATCTTCTGCCCACGAGATAGCAATGTTGTTATAGAAGTCTGGGTGGGAGAGCCAGATATTTTAAAATCTGAAAGGCCTGTTGTTAGGTTTGCCAATACCCTAAATGTCCAGTTGAACCGGCCAGTGATCCAAGCCTCCAAAGAGAAGAATACTCGCAACTATGTCCTTGTCCTTGATCATAAGATCTTCTGAAATTATAAATATGTCCAGTTTGGATGCCACTTGAGACTCTCCTCCTCTTTTATTGTTCCAAGTAAAGGTACCATTATTCATGGTGATATCCACGAGCTTCATACTATCGATGAAGGTTTGAAAAGCACAAGAATATTTGGTTAGAATTCTAGTTCCTCCTTTTTTTTCTGACAGCGTTTTTATCATATTGAAATCACCCCCCAGGATCCAGGGGATTTTTGCATAACGTTCCCTGAGCTTCTGCAGTGAATCAAGAAACAAGAGTTTACCCTCCATCCTTTAGGCGCCATACAAATTTGTAACCAAGTACATTTCCTTATCTCCCACCGGCTGAATGACCAATGGAAGATAATTTCTAGATGCTTCTGCATCTATCATGTAAATCTTTTAGGGTTCCAAAGTGTGAGAATTCATCCAGTTGTATTCTCTGCTTTGACTTCCAAAAACTCAAATCTATTGAGCCATTTACCGTGAATCTATTTTATCTTTTGAATGGAACATTTAGTTTCCTAAATTGAGATCACATCCAAGGCCTCTTGTTTCATTCTGTTACTTAATAATCTTTGTTTCCTTTTACTGCCTAGACCTCTTATATTCCAAGAAGTGAACTTCATTATCAAAGATTTTTAAAGGAGTAGCTGGATAGGTCTTTCATCTTACTTGAATCTATCATTAGCTTCCCACATTCCATCAATAGCTCGTTCCATTTTTTCCGACCTCTTTTCTTTCCTCGGATTCTTGGTGCTAATCCCGGTGTGGCTTTCATAGCTTTCACTCCTTCATTACCTTGTTTTTCATTCTTCCTTAGCTTTTTGGATCCTTTGTTCTGAGTTTTCCAGATGAACAACTATTTTACTCTATGGAACTCCTCTTGAGGTAACGAATGCACTCCCTCTTTCGTTCCTTGTTTCAAGAAGCCTTCTAGATCTAGATTCTCTTTCTCCAAAATTTCCTATAGTTCGTGATCCTCCATCTCCATGTTGCTCTGGGTCATTTCCTGATCCTTTCCAATTCCACATCACTCATCATGTTTTCTTTCTATTTTTTTCTATTTTTTGTTTTCTCCTCATTGTCTTCTTTCTCTTCCTCCCCTGGACTGTCTCCCTGGACCTGATCTGATTGTCTTGTCAATTCTTCCTCTACTAGGGTTTGAAAGCTATTTTGACTAGCTTGATGCTTGTTTGTCTGAGGTAGTTTCAGTCCCCTTTTGTTCCCTTTTCCTTTCTGGACCACCTTGTGAAAGCTTTCTGAATATTTCATGGTGTTATTTTTACTTATGTTTCTTGTTTTACTAAGAGGGCAATCTCTGAATAGGTGACCATGCTCATGGAATTTATGACATCTGAAAGGGATGTGTTCATAATTCACTGTTTGTACCCATTCTTCATCCAATACTTCCAATATTACCTCATCCGGTAGGGCTCCAGAGAGGTCCATCTCCACACATAACCTTGCAAAGGATGTGTATTGTCCTTTTCTAGTGGCCTCAAAGGCTCTGACAAAATGCCCTAGCTTATTTCCTATGGCAGATAAGGATTCCAGTTGCCAATAATCCAAAGGTAAAGAGTAGAGTCTTACCCAGACTGGGACTGAGGTGAAAGTTTCGCGTTCTAGGACAAAATTCATCATCCATGGTTGCATATATAGGCTTCCAGCTATGTAAAAGTAGGGTCCTCCTTCAAAAACTCTATCCTTGTCTTCAATGTTTGCAAAAACTACAGTAAAGAATCCTTTTGATCCCAGGTGAAGTTGTATGCTACCTTTTGGTTTCCAGTTATATTTTATCCATGTTTATAAAGCTTTTTCTGTGGGCCATAAGCCCATGGATTTACAAATTATTGTATATGTCTGCATGTGTTCCCTAGGTGCCTGCAGTGCAGGGTCATTCAACACTACTCGAGGTGCGATTGAGGTTTTGGGCTTGCATGGTCCATTTGGTGCTTTGCCTTTTATATTCTGTTCTTTGTCTTCTTCCTCGTTGTCTTTAGTGTAGTTGTTTTCCCTAGTTTTGGCACCATTCTACCCCTCTTCTTTATCTCTCTGCCTTACCTCTTCAGAAGGATCTTTGTCCTCCTCAACTGGTTTCTTGCCTTTTCCAGCCACTATCTGCTTAAAGGAGGGAGTGGAGCTTCCTCCATGTAAAACCAGTTCTAAATCTCGCAACCCTAGCTCACCAGTTCACACGCTCTCCCCTTCGTCCTCTCATTCCAAGATTACTCTAGCATAAACTTACTCTCAGAAGCCTCGATTCATACATGCATCCACTAAGTATATCATGTTGCATTTACAAAAAAAGAGTCTTTTAATTTCTAAATTCAGAAATGTAAATGCTATGTTATGATATCTAATCTTGCAGGGGTAAAAAGGCATGGGAGAGTTGGTCTCAGGTGGCATTTATAGGCATTGAATCCAAGGTGAGGGCCTAACCTATACTCATACTAGTATTTATGATTAAAACAAGGTCAAATAGGCTTCTACAGTAGATCTTGTAGTTGCTACAGGAACTGCTACAGGACTTTCTAGTTTGCTACAAGATGTTCTAGTTTTCTATAGGAAATTAGCTGAAAGCTTTAGGAGGGAAAGAATAGTGGAATAAGGTGCATGAGAGATGTATGATAGTGAGAGAAGGTGTAAGGAAGGTGCACATTACCCAAGGCTAAGCCCAGCACTCTAAGAAGGTTGGATTTTCCCAAGGTGGTTGTTCACAATGCTTGCAAAACAAAGATTTGAACTATGGGTTGGTATTCCTTGGAAGAAGGTGTAGAAGACTTTAGTGAAGCTGGTTGGATGAGTTCCCCCCTAAAAAATAAAAAATTCCTGCAACAAAAATTATTTTTCTCTTCATTTATGCATCACTACATATCAAAATGGAAATGATGAATTGAAATTGAGAAAGTCAGTCTATCTATTTCTAATGACTAGATATATGAAATGAAACACCTTTTTTAAGCTATAGAAAACTCAGAAAACAAAATAACAATTGCAGGTGCTTCCAAGAAATGATAAATAATGATATATCTAAAAATGAACCCTAAGCTATGCACTAACCAAAAGATAACTCTATTTTTGGGGTTGTGAGAATGGTACCCTCTAATTGTAATCACATGAGGGAGATGAGGAAGAGGCCACTTTCACAAGATTTTCTGGTGTACTTACCTTCTGTTATCTCAAAATCAGGCCCTGGAATGCTACATACCAGGAAGACTTCAAGTAACTGTTTCAAACCTACTTTAGGCTGAGGCTTAGCCTCCTCAGCCTAAGAGGGCTCTCTCAAAGGGTTAATGATTTAGATTAAAGATATGAATAGATGGCTAACTCTATGGTTTGTAATTGTATATGTTTATAGGTTGAAAGATGAAGGCTGGCTACCATTGGGCTATGGAGTCAAAGTATGTTTCAGTACCACATCAAGATTAGCTTAACATGAAGTCAGGGCATAGAGAGTTTTTATGAATCAAAAAAACAAAGATACAATGCAAGGAAACATAGTTTATAAATACATGAAGGAAGTTAGAGCATGATTGATGAGTTCTAAGTAACATGTATTCATACCACTGCAAGTAAGTGAGAGAGGAAAGCCATGAGACAATATGACATTAAAAACTCTCTTTGAATCCTAAATAGTGAAGCCAAAGTATTCTACCTAGTATGGAAGTCAAGGCATTATAGAGTTCAAGTGCAGAAATGAAAATACAAAACAGTGAAACATAGTTAGTTTATCTATGAAGGAAGTCAAAGCATCATTAATGAGTTCTGAATATAATAACTAAACACCACTGCAATGTAAGTATTGGAAGATGCCATCATAATAAGAACATACAAGAACTCTTCATGAATCTTGAGTTGTCTAAGTAGAAATCTGCATTAGGTTAAAAATATACACAGTCTGCACATAGAGCAGCAGTTGAGCCAAAAAGTCTCCAACACCATGCTACTTCGACCTCTTGCTCTATATAAAGCATTTACAATTAGGATTCCATCATACCTCATTAAGAGAATTCGAATTTTCCATCAGTGACACCTATTCTAGCCATAAAACAAACCATTAATTAGAACTAGTTGTTAACTAGGAGTGCTAGTGACCTAATACAACTAGGAGTGTAACTCCTTATCATGATTACAACAACCATATCGAAGAATTTAAAGCATTATTTGACAGCTTTCAACCTCAAGAAGTCGAATTTGATGAAGCCTCCGACGTGGTCATCTGACTGCTGAAGACAAACCCTAGAAATTAGGGAACATGTTTCCCTATTTTCAGGTTTAGGATCCCTGAAAATGGCACGTGGGACAGAGCCTTTATCTCCTCATACATGACTCATTTTTTGAAACTGAATGAGGCTTTTGTAGTCCATGATGCATGAACAAAAACCTCTCTTGATTTTTTAAAATACTTCTCCAGCTGTCCCAAATCTATCCTTGAAAAACACATGTCAAACAGGGAAAATCCGTTCTCTGAATTTTGGGTTTCAAAGAAAGCTTATTATCTCCCAACTGAAAACACTTATGAAGGAAGTAAGATAGGTTATTTTATCTGGAGAATCGATGAAGAGAAACCTCCTTCATAATTCCAAAATACCTTTTCATGTGACCAGAAACTGATCTTGAAAAAGACTGCTAAAACCAAAAGACCAAGCTTGACTTTCAACAGTTTCATAGCGCAAGTTTAACCATAAATTCCTCCCACCTCAGAATGAATTTGAAGAAACTGAAAGAGGTTTTTGTAGTTCAACATGTTAGAAGAAAAGCCTCTTTAAGTTTTCAAAATTGAGTTCTCAGCGGCTCAGGAAACCTTCTGTAAGCTAACTAGTAAAAACAGTTTTTCTGCTGAAACAGGCTGCTTTAGGGGTTTCGTAGCGTGCTACGAAAACTCCTAGTTCAGTGATTTTGTAGTGCAAAACTGGTTCTTTACACTGTTTGTGCTACGAAAACACCTAGAGTGAGTTTTTCACTATGAAAACCTTGACAGAAGTTTGACACATGGAATTTTAGGTGATGTGGGACCAGTGATGGGCAAGAATGGAGTGTTTACCCTATTTGACCATACTAACAAGACTCTTTTATAGATCTTAGACATGAAAACAACCATGGAAAGACTAGACCAAGACTAACATGAATCCTTTGGAATCAAACTGATGTCAAAACAGATGGTGAGGCTTTTAGGACATGGAATGAGGCTATGAAACTTTTTGGAAAAGAGAATGACACTTCTTGAGATGAGATGACTCAAAACCTATAAGACTATGACTAGAAACAAGGAAAACTTTCCAAAGCTTAGAAACAAAAATTTTAGGGTGATAACACCACCACTACTGCGCCAATAACAATACTTTTTAAAACTAATGGAAACAAGATTCAACAATCATTCAAATACTTGTCAAGTGAAACAAAACATTAATAATCATAACAACTAACTATCATATGTATCTAAGAATACAGATATAAAAAGAGGAACTTCTGCTACTAGGGTTGGGCCCTAACACAAGAGCTTCAACCCTCTGAGTCAACTCAGTGTTGGATCAAGGTTGAATTTCTCATTATCATCAGAATGTCAAATACAACATACCAAATAATAGTCATAATGTTTCAACTCAAATTGCCTCTAGGCTACATCAAAAAATCGAATCCCAATGACTTTCTTGGATATATTATTTATAAAAATTACATCTACCAACAAATTCCTAATAAATAGGGAGACTTGGCTCCCTAACTTGAGAACTCGGCTTGCTTGGCAACTAATAACTCTGAGCTAATGAGATATGGGAGAGGAATCCTCAAATTATTTGAGGAGTAAACGAGGGAGACCAATCTCCAAAAATCTCTCTTACTTGTCCACCTCGAGTTCCTACACTTAAATTAGCCCAAAACGGCTCCTATTATAGCATTTAATACATATAAGGCCACATGAAATAGGAACTCACCTTTACCTTTCTCACTAAGAGAACTATAAAAAAATATGTAAATAAATGTGAGAAAATTCAATTTTTATAAGTTAGAGAGTGGCATTGTGAAACATATAGTTTAACTATTGGTGAGCCTCATCAAGAACAATGTCTAATTTTGTCATCAGTCCTTCATTCTTTCCCACTATGCATTTATAGTCCCTTGAACTACCATTGTCTCCTAGATTTTATGTGCCTGCCACAAACCTTACTTGCTTCCCTCAATATTATATTTTTAGAACTACATTTAGTCTATAACTACTTTGGCAGTTATTTTGTAAACTCTATTATGAAATATGTTGATGAGCCCCAAAAATGGATAATTATATGGGCTCATTCAGCCTCCTAATTCAACTTAGTCCACCATTCTCATTTTTTATTGCATGTTTTTAATTATATTTATGCTAATAGAGTGAATTGGGTTAGTCATTATGCCAACAAGTCTAATGGGTGCTTTGTGCAGTTTTTTTTGATCAATTTTCAGACAAAATCACAAGTTTTAATGAGCATTTGGCAGCCAAATTCGTGGGAGAACAAGGGAGAGGATTTGTAGGAAGGTGTCCCCTTCATTTATGGGCCCTTACCTTGAATTCTCCACCATCAGCTTGGAGTTCAAGGGCCACCAAATCGATTATCACAAGGGCAGCAGAGCAAGATCTAGTAAAGGTGTTGTTAACTACAAGTTTTGGTAGTCGAGTTCCTAAAGTTTAGGAGGGCTGTTGGGGTCCTCAATTTGTATAAAGAAGAAGGCTTAGGGCCTCATTTCAGTTAGCCACTTTGTTGGTAGAAGTTAGCTAGTTTGTAGTTCGATTTTAGTCATTTTCTAGGTAGCAAGTTAGCTCTGCATTTCAGCACATTTTCAAGTTTTCCTTGTGGACAATTTTTGAAATGTAACTATTATTTTGATCAATAAAGATGAATCCAGCTTTGCACCAGCTCTAAATCTCTCTTAGGAGGCTGTAGCTCTTGGGGTTGGGCCCATCTCAAGTGCCCAGTACCTCCTTTGTTTACTTTTATGTGTTCATGCTGCATTCTTAGAATAAAATCTGCTATTTAAATTTAAATCTTGTCTTGTTATTTAGGTTTTTTTTTATGATTAAAATAGCTTTTCATGTTCATATTGATTTGGTAGGTTAATAACAGGGAAGATCTTCAGAAAAAGGCTATCAAGCACCTCTGATCTCACCTCTCCCTCAGTGGGACCATGAGCTGGGACCGAGGTGTCCTTGCTGCCAACAAAAACACTGTCTTTGCTTCATCATGCAATTATTAGTGTTAGATTCTCATTTGCAGAAGTTGATACCAGTTGTGGTTACATTCTTAGGTTCATGATTGCTTATTTTGCATGGCCATTTCACATGATTTCGTTGCAAATAAACTGCTATTCATTTTCTTTGCTATTATTTAGATCAGATTAGGTTAAAGTAGCTAGGTCCTCAATTTTTCGAGTCTTTGTTTGTTCAGTTTGAGAAATAACTTGCAGAGCTCATGTATTACCTCTCTATATACCTTTCCTCCATCAAATAATCTACTCCAACCCTTAGTCCATGAGTCCTACCCTTCATTTGCCATACTTTTCCCACCTTGCCCTAATTTCTACATTCTTGTGCATCATCGCTTCCTCCATCCTTGAACAAATCCAATCACTCCTTAGCCTCATTTACCAGGTCCTAGACCCCTTAACGTCCTTATCCAACCTCCATTTACACTTTCCAACCATTTTTCCTCCATCAAAACCTCCAAAATCATCTTTTAGGTACATCCTGTAGAAAATTACAGAACATCCTGTAGAAATTTCAGAACATCCTGTAGAACCCCTGCAGTCTTCCTGTAGAAGCTCACGAAAGTGGTTTCTTGAGATCCGATCACTGTGAAACTCTCTGGAAGGGTGCTAGGGACCCCTTAGGCCCTCTTCTAACCTTCTTAACCTTCCACAAGTATTTCCTTTCGTCAATCCACCTCTGCATAGTAAAAAACAGTTAAAGCACATGCATAATAATTTTGCCAACTTCTATGAGCTCTTATAAGAAGCTTTTTTAACTAATGGATGAAAGATAACTCAAAGGAGGCTAATCTACTCGCAGAAAGAAATTGAAAGCAGAAAGCAAATGCAAACCCTAGCAAACCCTAGTTTTACTGACTAACCCTACTGGTGCAAGAAAAATGATGAAAGCTATATAAAGGAATGCCATTGACTCTTAGAAAGGTAAAATGCATGTGACTAAGTTACTTCTGAAGTGAAATCTGAAAAGAAACATCTTTTTGTATTTTTGAGTAAGTTGGCAAAATTATTATGCATGTGCTTTAAC
>Ga0115851_100319_pt1 | contig 20033 bp, 27 predicted proteins | sample InSIn2gowninarea_FD_83865 | JGI IMG/M metagenome (GOLD analysis project Ga0115851, IMG submission 83865)
TTTCCCTCTATTTCCTTTTTCTTTTCCTTTTTATTCTTTTGTTATTTTCTGTTTTTTTTTTTTTTTCCTATTGTTGTGATTGTCTTTGTTTTTTGGCTTTTGGGGTTTTAGTATTTACCTCATTCTTCTGCGTTTTTTCTGGGTGTCCATGGTTGGTAGTTCTGAGGTTACGATAGCTTGCCCCTCAATTTCTTTTCTTTTTACGCGTTTAGGGGGGTCTCTAGGTGTTTTCCCAAACGTTGAGGACTTTTTTTTTTAGGGTAACAATTTAGGTATTATATTGATTGAGTTGTGCCCTTTGCTTCGTCAATCTATTGATTGGTTTGAGGGTTTGGTGAGAGAGCAGGGGACGATGTCCAAGGTTAGGTCTAGTGAACTTGACACTGGGTTGTCATCTAGTGGTGAGCCGGTGGCGTGAGATACTGCCGTCTCTACCTCTCGAGAGGTTAGGGATTTTTATGCCCTCGAGGTGGTGTGTGGGCTAGATGCTGACACCGTAGGTAGATTTAGAGACAGATTTCAATTTTCGGAGAAGGTTCGTGTTCGTCGACCCAATGATGAGGATAGGGCTTGCCACTTTTTTCCCGGTGAGGTATGCTTCTATGAGGCTGCCTTCACTTGTGGCCTTAGGTTCCCTCTCCACCAGTTTATCATGGAGCTTTTAGGTATGCTTTTAGGTTCCCTCTCCCCCTGGGCAACTTATGCCTAACTCGTGGAGGATAGTGGTTAACTGTATGGAAATATGGTTGGCCACTATCGGGGATATGATTAAGGTGGGTGAGCTCGTCCATATGTATCGTTTGAAAGGGTCTAAAGAGTACGGGTATTATGAGTTAATGCCCTGGGGGAGGAAAACTATGATTGTCAAAGGTTTACTATCGTCCTTCAGGTATTGGAAATCAAGATTTTTCTTTGTGTTCGAGGATGATTTTAAGACTCCCTCCAGCAGGGATTGGGGTGATATCCTGAGGTTGCTTCGTTGGTGGGGAACCCCGACCTTAGATGCATCAGTATTTCTTCCCGTTGTTTCTAGTTTTCTTATGTTTACTGTTATCGTCACTGACTCCTTGTTTCTTGTTTTGCGCAGTAAAGAGACGGCCTAAGCTCAAGAGCAGGTATAAGGAGCGTGTTGAGAAGGCCATAGAGTACGCTCTGATGATTGAAAATTGGGATGACTTGGTAGATCCACGGACCCTTGCCTTCTATCATCTTGGTCCCAACCCATCCTCCTACGTCCTACGAAGTCTTGGCATTGAAGAAAAAAAGAGTAAGTATTAATTTCGTCAGTGTGTGAGATCGTCAATATCGACTTTTTAAGTTTTTTTTTTTTTTTTACAAGTGTTTTATTCTTGCAGAAATGATGACCAAGTTCAACAAGGATATGTATGCAAAGATGAGGTCTAAGAAGGACGAGCCGTTGTCCAGTATCAGGAAGAAAGGGGTACGTGTAACAGGGAAAGGTCCGTCTGTTACTTCGGTTACTTCTGCTACTCCCATCGTCTCCGGTCTTGAGACTGTGAGGACGGCCTCTCCAGCCACTTCGGTTGAAGAGATTCCCACTCCTTCATTGAAAAGGCCACGTATATCGGGCAAGGAGAAGGAAAAAGCTGACTCTCACTCGTCCACCATATGGGGCGATGAAGCTTGGCACCACACGGGGTTGTGACTGCTAAGGATCTGAAGGTTTTTACCGGTGTGCCATTCAATGTGGTCGCAAATCAACAAGTCCACAAGCTTGTCTAGGTAATCTGCTCGTGCGCCTCTCAGTGTCTTTTTCTCTCTTTGTACTGACGACTTTAGCTTTCTTTTCTGGTGTTGGGGGAGAGCCTCCACATCACTTCTAAGTATCTCACTTAGGAGGCCAAGGTGGCGTCGCTAACATCCAAGATAGAGGCCTTGGAAGAGGAGAATTCTACGCTGAAGAAGAAGCTCATTGAATTTATGCACGAGGTCAACACTTTAAAGGAAAGCACCAAGACTTTGACTGACAATCTCCGCGCTGAGCGTCAATTAACATTGGAGAAGGACGAGCAGCTTCTGGCAGCCAAGGAGAAGCTTAAGACTATTGCTGCCAGGTTCGTCGAGGCTTTCCAGCAAACTGATGAGTACAACACTTTGCTCTTCAGTTGGTACTTCAAAGGCTTTGAGCTTCTAAGGCGGTACCTCGTCAAGCATCCCACTGGAGTTGATTTGCAGAATTTGGATCTTGAAGTGGTAGACCAGGAGATGGTGATTGACGAGGCTGCCCAATCTTCTGCTCCTGAGGACGACGTCGCTGAAAAGGCTTCTGCTGATGACGCTGCTGTTGACCCCCAAACCTAATACTTGTGAATTTTTTTTTGGTAGCCTGTCATGTTTTGGGCTTTTTGTAAATCTAATTTCAGAACAATTTCTGTTTAATCTATCTTGAGAAAAATATTTGTTGCCCAGTGTTTTATGGGCCTTTAGATGTGAACATAATGGTAATTGCCCATTGTTTTTTGTTGTGAACTTGCTTGCTTCTGTGACTGCTTACTTACTGGTTCGTCAAATGCTTGTGATGTTTTACATTCATCCATATCTCGACTCGGTAAGGTCCTTCCCATGTGGTGCCAAGCTTTCCTTGGGCAGAGTCTCTAGTCGCAGTGGTAACCTTGCGTAGGACGAGGTCGCTTATGTCAAGTCGTCTGAGCTTTACCCTCTTATTGTAGTATTCGGCCATCTTCTACTGATACTTCATCATTCTACTGGAAGCTTTGTCTCTTACTTCGTCCAGACAATCCAGGTTGATTCGCAGGTGATCGTCATTACTTTCTTCGTTGAATACCTCTCGCCTGATGCTGGTTACTCCTACTTCGACCGGGATCACTGCTTCAGTGCCATAGGTGAGCCTAAAGGGGGTCTCTCCCGTCGGGGTTCTTGCCGTGGTTTTATAAGCCCACAAGATGTTGGGAAATTCTTTTGGCTATGCACCTTTCGCATCGTCCAGCTTGGCTTAGGTTTGAACAGAAGTCCCTGAAGCCTTGGCTGTCGAACTGCCGCCCGTTATCTGATATTATCGTCACTAGAATCTCGAACTTGCAAATTATATTCTTCCACACAAAGCTCAGAATTCTTGCTTCAGTGATTGTTGCTAGAGCCTCTGCTTCGACCCACTTTGTGAAGTAATCAATAGCAACTAGTAGGAATTTTACCTAACCTTTACCTAGGGGCAGTGGGTCGACGATGTCGATTCCCCATTGTGCAAATGGCCACGAGGAGGCTATCATCGTCAGTCTCTTTGCTGTAAGTTGCTAGACATTCCCGAATCGTTAACAGTTGCCACACTTCTTGACGAGCTCCACTGCGTCCATTTGCATAGTAGGCCAGAAATAACATGTTCGAATGACCTTGCTTACCAGGGATCTAGGGCCAGCATGGTCCCCGCAAATCCCTTCGTGGATTTCTTCCAGAATGTACTTGGCTTCATCTTCGTCGACATACTTCAAGTGCGGCATGGAAAAGCCTCTTTTGTATAAGGTGTCATTAAGGATCGTAAATCTAGCCGCCTTCTTCTTGATCTTCTTGGCCTCTTCTACATTCTAAGGGAGGTGCCTGTCCTGGAGGAAAGATACGATTGGTGTCATCCAGCTATTTGTGCTCTGGATTGTGAATGTTGGAACTTCTTCAATGCTAAGGTGTTTCGAGACTTCCATTGCCAAGCCCATGCACAACCCCCCTTCTTCTAATGATGCTAGCTTCGAGATTTCATCTACTACCATATTCTGGCTTTTGGGGACCTGTACGAATTCCACCCTATTAAACTCCTGAGTCAGATGTTTTGTTAACCTGAGGTACTTTTGCATTCTCTCCTCCTTTGCTTCGTACTCTTCCTTGATTTGTCCGATCATCAGCTTCGAATCATTTTGGACTAACAGGTTCTTAGCTCCAAGCGCCTTTTCGAGTCTCAATCCCGTCAATATTCTTTCATACTCAGCTTTGTTGTTAGTAGCCGGGAATTTCAGTTGAACTTCGTATTTAAGCACTTCTCCGTCAGGAGTGGCTATAACGACCCCTACTCCCCCCCTCTTTTGGGCTGACAAACCATCGGTCTATATCGTCCATCATTCGGCTTCGTTGGTGAGACTGTCCTCGTCCGGAAAGGTGAACTCGGCGATGAAATCCGTCAAAGCTTGTGCCTTAATGGCAGTTCTGGGATGGTACTTAATGTCAAATTGGCTGAGTTCAATTGCCCACTGGACCATTCTTCCAACTGCCTCAAGTTTGTTCATGGACTTTTTGATAGGTTGGTCCGTCATCACCAGGATAAGATTTGCCTAAAAAATACTGTCTTAGTTTGCGTGAGGCTACTATTAACGCGAACACAATCTTTTCAATCGTTGGATACTTGGACTTAGCCCCTTGGAAAGCTTGGCTGACGTAGTAAACTGTGAGCTGTTTCTTGCCTTCTTCTCGAATCAAGGCTACACTCATTGTTGTAGCTGATACTGCCAAGTACAAATGTAAGTTTTCCCCTTCTTTGGATGGAATTAAGAGGGGTGGATTACTCAAGTAACGTTTAAGTTCCTAGAACGCTGCTTCACATTTGTTAGTCTAGGCGAAGGCCTATTTCAAGGTCTTGAAAAAAGGCAGGCATTTGTCCGTCGCTTTAAAGACGAACCTATTAAGAGCTGCAATCCTTCCTGTGAGCTTCTGGACTTCCTTGATGGTCCTAGGTGATGCCATATTGATTATGGCTTACACCTTCTCCGGGTTTGCCTCTATTCCTCTCTGGGACACCTTGAATCCCAAGAATTTCCCTGAAACTACACTGAAAACACACTTACTAGGATTCAGCTTCATCTGGTATTGTTTGAGGGTGGAAAATGTCTCCTTGAGGTCGTCCAGATGGGCAAGATTTTCTTTACTCTTGATGAGCATATCATCTACGTATACTTCCATATTCCTGCTGATCTATTTGCTGAACATCTTGTTCACTAATCTCTGATAAGTAGCTCCTGCATTCTTTAATCCAAAAGGCAAAAAACAAAGACAATCACAACAATAGGAAAAAAAAAAAAAAACAAAAACTTACAAAAAATAAAAAAGGAAAAGAAAAAGGAAAAAGAGGGAAAGGAAAAAGAAAAACAAACATCGAAAAAGTGCACTGCAAATTGGAAAAGGAAAATCGCCAGAATAAAGTTGGAACAGTTGCAAGAACAAGAGGAGAAGAAGAGAATCTAAGCAATGAGTAAGGAAATTGGGAAAAGTAAAGGGGGAAATGAAAGGAAAAGGAAGTTTAAAAATTAAAGCCCAAACTACTGAAAAGCAGCGGGAAACCCAAGGGTCATGCAAAAAACCCACCAATCAGCACGCGCCATGTGGCCATGACACGTGTGACGCCGCCACTACGCATTTAATACTGCGCGAAGTCCCAAGAGTCACTTACAGACCAAGGACCTCTTATCTTCTATGGTCTTCATGACATGTCACAACGACCACAAAATCTGGGGGCATCTGATAGGACTGACAAAATTGGCTACAGACGAGATAAGCAAGACTGACAATACCATTCCCCAAAGAAGAGCCTAACCATTGCCTACGTCACTGACGGAGACAGTGGATCATTCAATGCCAACAATAATGCCTCGCACGGTTACAGAACCAACTATACAGACCGTTGAGAGCACATTAAAGCCTCATTACAAGACAGGAGAAGTTACCAAAGGAAGACATTAACATCACAATCCTAATCACAACTGCTAGAATCCAAGGCAACGTATATAAAGCCCCCTACACTGCCAACACAAGGTACGGAGATTATAGATACTCTAGAAGGATACTGGTTGCCATTTTGCATTTTGTTTCATTTTACAATACAATTTCTTGTTTTGACTTTAACATCGAAGGCGTTGTGGCAGACACCACACCGGTGACCACCCTCATAGAAACAGTCTCCTCATTCATACAGGTATCCAAGCGAGAATTTGGACCCGTCTGGGCACGTTCCATTCGACTGACGAAGTCACGCTTCATCACTCATACCCAAAAGTACTCCCCCTTTTTGTCATGAATGATAAGAGGCAAGTCACTGAGAAGCAGTCATTTCCTCGTCACCGGAAGAGCTAGTATTCTCATTCTCATCATCATTATCATCACCAAAGCCATCATCATCACCCTCATCCTCTGAAGCCTGTGGAGATGGAGATGGAGACACGGTGAAACCACCCATAATAGCCTATTGTCGTGCGATACAACTAACATGAGTGTTCACCTGACACAACTCATCATTGAGAGTGCGAAGGCGAGCATCCATGTGCTCAAGCTGTGCCATGATGGCCTCAAGAGTCACACCACTCACAGAAGAAGGAGTGAAGGTGGATGGAGCGGAAGAGGTTAGAGGAGTTGCCATCTCAATCCGTGGCCGCTTCAGTCGAAGTTGGGCCTCGCTCCGTCTGACCGACGCACCGCTAATGGCACCCATGATGGAGAAATGAACAGACTCAGGATAGGACACAGAGGCATGGTGAATGATCCTCGTGATAGCAAAAGGAAAGATAAGCTTATCATGGGTCACCGTATCCTTATAGACATCTATAAGGGAGAGTATGAAGTGAGAGATAAAGTCAATGGCAAGGTCCTAGATGAGGGATCACAAAAATCGATCACGAGGCTCAGTATTAGAATTATAGTTGGACAAGGGATGTAAAAAAAATGTCATTACCATATTCAGAAACCTCAGACCTTTTGCAAAGCCCGAGCATGAGGTGTTTTGATGGTCACCCCATGATGAAGGTGTCTCACAAAAGGGAGACAAGAGTTCATCTTTGGACATAGTCTGTAGATGATGACAGCCGGGGTAATTAGGATGTGATACCCTTGGGACGTGTAGCATATTGGAGATAAGCTTCGAAGTGACTACAATACATAGACCTCAAATAAAAGTGAGAAAACGAGGTATGGAATAATCAAATCTATGCATATTGGAGTAAAAATCATGTATGATCACGGAGGGACAACTCACTAGGATCTCAAAAAGAGACTTCCATCCCCGCTTATGTATGACAGTCGGTAGATCAGTATCAGAGAAGTCCAATAAGATAACGTGGCATTCCGAATGAATGCCACGTTTAGAAATGTTCTCCAAAAAGTCCTGACAAGCTTTATCATCACAGAACCTGACAGAAGAAGGTGTAGGATCAGAAGAAGAAGATGCCTCGAAATGAAGAAGGTTCTGGGATGGAGCGAATTTGCACTTGGGTGCCATGCGCAGACTATTCGAAAGAAAGAGAGAGATAGAGAGAGAGAGAGAGAGAGACAAGTAGAAAAGTAACAATCAACAATAATATCAAAAGAAAGAAAAGAATGGTACATATGCATGTAAAATGCATGAACATGTGACATGTAACAGTAAAAACATCATGGGCTCAGCCCAAGCCAAACCTACCAGCACACAAGGTTCCAACATAGAAAACACACATCTATAATGCATGAAACATTGTTAAAAATGCAAATGTGATGCAATTCATGGGCATATAGGATTATTTATACATAGCCCAACCCAAAAATTTCACAAATACTCAACAATTTTGAAAAATCCAAAAATTTTCAAAAAACCCAAAAACCTAGGTCTAAATGTATGAAATGCATGATAAAAGAGAGAAAAAAAGATCATACCATAGGTAAAAACCAAGGTTTAGACTGAAAATCAAGTGAGGAAGGTGAAGGGGTTAAGGGAAAAGTGTTTGGGAGAGAAATGAGAGAGTTTCTATCGAGAGAAATCTGAGAGAAATGAAAAAAAAAAAATCGCACTGAAGCAATATATAGAAAAATGCATCTCGATGGATCGAGGAGCTGTCGAGAGTTGTCGAGCACTAATTCTCGACAGATAAATTTGTCGAGTTGCTGTCGAGAATTTGTCGATGGCAAAAGAACCTCGGTGAATCAAACAGCTATCGAGAAGCTATTGAGCAGACAGAAACTTTCTCGATGGATCGAGAATCTGTCGAGAAGCTATCGACAAATTCAAGAACTCGATGGATGGAAATGCAATAAGATTTGTCTAGAAAAGCAATCCAAGGGTCTCGATAGATAGCTAGCTATTAAGATCTATCAAGAAGCTGTCAAGCTTGACAGAAATAGTTTTTCAAAGAGGGGAAAAATACAGAAATGAATGCAATCAAGCAAGCTACTTAACCAAAGATCCAAATAACATTTTAAGCTCTCAAAATCATCTCTCAACTAAAAAAAATGTCAAGCATTTAGATCCAAAACACACACACACACGCTAAACAAGTCTAACCAATTTTATATTTCAAAAACAAGTCAAGCATACATTAACACATGTATTCCTTGTGATGGCCAAATCACATCTTACCTGCACATATATCAAAAGTAACAAAGAATTTGCGTGTGTGAAAAACATCACAAGATTGCATAAGTGTCTACATGTTATGATGATTTGAGAAATGAGAAAATTAATTTAACTCACACGCAATCATAACTACTTGATGGAGACTATCACTTTTGAGGTACATCTTATAACTCTCTCATCTCCTGAAAACACGCTTGTAATCATATATAAAGCATTTTGATTCTTTTTGCTTTTAATTTTCTTTTTCTTTTTCTTTTTTTTTTCTTTTTTTTTAAGCATATCATGCATGGGCATATAAGAGAGAGAAAAGAAATACCCAATTATGTTAAGCTTTTGATATTGCACTTTTGCTATACCGGAGCATATAGATGTTATTTCATGATTGGCATGCAATAGTGGTGAGATCGTTATTTATGCATTTCTCTTAAGATTTTCTATTCCTTCTCGTCAAAAAGAGTGGTACGAGTGTTAAGTATAAGAGATTACTTAATCTTACTCATCACAAACATGAGCCATAAAGCTCACTTGCTTAGTTGTGCATAGAGATGCTCATCTAAGCTACAAAAGATAGAAGGTTTAGAAAATTTTGTTCCAATGGCCATCAAAGGTACAAAAGTACCAATGCACACAAAACACACACTGTTTTTGTATTTTTTTTTTTTTTTCAATTTTTATGTAAAACAAAATAAAGCAAAACTGAAAACAAACAAACAAAAACATGTTAAGACAAAGCATAGCATAAAACTAGACTAACTCAAAAACAAGAAAGCAAAACACACAAGTAATGCATAAACAAAAAAACAAAAAAACAAAAAAAACAAAAAGGAGGGAGAGATAAAAAGTGACTAAATCACTTTGAGCCTTTTTCCTTTCACATCTTGGAAGAACCTTTCCGTTAAGCAAACCTTTGATCTGGCGGTGAGGGGGAAGAATTGAAACCGTTCATGTTCGAAAGGAACATAAGGGCATTAAGAAGATCTCCAAGAGGACCAAAAACGGATGGAAACTGATTTTGGTTTCCAGATGTAATCATACTATTGCTCTGTTGAGTGGCTAACCACTTGCAGCAATTAGGCCGAGTATGTCCAGTAGCTCCACAATGATGACAGATATGCTACTTTTTTTGTTTAAACTTTTGATTCTTACTCTTTTGGGCCCTAGGGTTTTTAGTCACTACATTTTCAAGCTTAGGGGGTGCTCCTAAAATAAATTTACCCTTATTTATGTTCTCACTAGCTAAAATAGTTTTCACATCATTATTCTCAAATTCAACATTATTAGCAGGTGAAACAAACACAGTAGTACTTGAAGAAGCAATATTAGGAGAAGAAAAGTCATACCCTAAACCATTTCGATCAGAAGCATATTTTTGAAAGTTGAGCATCTCATCAAGTTTTACACTGGAAGTCCTTTCCAATTGAGCTATGACTTAGAACAGCTCCGCTTTAAGCTTCTTGTTCTTCTCAGCCAAGAAATTGTTTTCAAACCGCAAAGCTCCAATGGTCTGATTAGCTTCATCAACCTTTATGGAGAGCTCTTCTCGATTAAGTTTCACATCACTCAACTTCTTGATGGCCAACCTATACAATTTCTTGTGCTTTTCAGAGACCTTGTACAATTTTGCATAGACAATATGGATGTCATCCTGTTCATTCATTTTCTCGAACTTAGACTCTACAAAGTCCTCTTCTTCATCTACCTCTTCAACAATCCCCTTGGTAGGATTTACCGTGGTAGTGAAGGCATTCAAGATTCCCTCATCATCATTTTCTGAATCATCCTCAGGCTCGATGTCAGTCAAGGTAACAGTAAGGGCCTTACTTTTCCCAATAGTCTTGAGATAAGTTGGACATTCTTGTTTCATGTGTCCAAAACCTTGACATCCGAAGCATTTTAGTCGAGAGGGGACAATGTACTGACCGTCATCCCTAGCATCCTTCTTCCCTTTATCTTAGCTCTTGAACTGTAAAGAACTGGATTGCTTTCGGTCCTTGTCAAATCCTTTTGCATTGGCATTCTTCGTGAACTTTTTGAATTGCCTAGTGATGTAGGATTTCATTTTAGAATCTTCATCATTGGAAGACTCATTGGTGTCACTGCTTTTGGCCTTCAGTTCCATGCTCTTACTCTTGCTTGATTTCCCAATTCTATTCAAACTCAATTCATAGGTCTATAAGTTGCCAACCAGCTCTATCAAAGGAATTTGATCAATGTCCTTTGATTCCTCAATAGCAGTGATCTTGGCATGGAATCTCTCCGAAAGAGATTTGAGCACCTTTCTCACAATCTTGGATTCTGGAATGGTTTCTCCAAAATTAAATGCAGAGTTCACTATGTCCTTTAGCTTGGCATAAAACTCGTCAAATGACTCATCCTCCTCCATCTTAATCTCTTCAAAGCTCGTGGTAAGCCTTTGAAGTTTTGAATCCTTAACAGCCTTAGTTCCTTCATAGGTTGTTTGGAGGATGGTCCATGCTTCCTTCACAGTTTTTGTGAAGGATATCTTCTTGAACTCCTCATTCATGACTACACTGAATAAAGCATTCAATGCTTTGCTATTGAAGTTTGCCACTTTGATCTTAGCATCATCCCAATCAGCCGGCACTTCCTTTGGCTTGGTCCAGCCTATCTCCATAGCTTGCTACACTTTCTCATCTAAAGACTGCAAGAAAGCTCTCATGCGTACTTTCCAGTATGCAAAGTTAGTGCCACCAAATAAAGGAGGTATAATAAGAAACTATCCTCTATCCATGACAAACATGGGTCAATGAATCACATAGCAATGATTAACCTTAATCAGAGTATACCCGCTTTGATACCACTTGATAGGCCAAGAATGTATTGACCCTTTTATGGTAAATTAACCAATTAATTAGCCGAGTGAATTAATTAAGTCAATTAATGTGAAATAAGCATGGTGGCACAAACAAATTACCAACTAAGTTAAATGCAGTAGAAAATAAATTTGACACAGGTGATTTGTTTATGAATGGGGAAAACCACCTGGTGAGTTTAAGGTCATCACTCTCGAGAATCCACTATTATCTAAATAAGGGGTTACAAGTAAAGGAATCTCAATTCCTTATACCAACCTACAGTTGAACCCTTACCCCAATACACAATTGGACTTGTAATGTAGTGACAATCACTCCTTTCAATGCACGGCTCCAAGTACATGACTAACCAATCAATGCACGGATCCTAGTACGTGACTAACACACCAACTTGAGAAAGATGCTGGCTGCAAAGTTCTTCAGTTCATCTACACGATGAAGATCAAGAAGCTCCTTAGTTACAAAACCCTATGGCATACAAACGCAGCAGCTTTTTCAAGAGAAAGATGAACGAGGGCAAATTGTCTCTAGTCACAATATGCATGAATAAAACCTTTGCATCATCTGAGATGGCCTTTAAAATAATCCTTATATATGTCTAGGGTTGTGAGAAAAAAAAACCTAAACACAGCTTGGATATGCGTGAAAAACAGTTCTGTAAAACTGATTTTTGTAATTCTCGATAGATACAGCTGTCGAGCTTCACATTTTAAATCTCGATAGATACATCTGTTAAGCTATCTGTCAAGCTTTAAAGAACAGCACTTCTTCACTTGATTCTTGGACAGATTTGCATGGTTTCAATACTTAGACTTGAACTCTTGTTCCTTGGAGTATTAAACACATCCTAGATCTACCCAATTACAAGTAAAGTGCGTTTTGTCAAAGGATTAGCCAATTCTAAATGACATATGTTATTAACATATTCCACGTATGTCCTAACAATAATTAAATTCAAGATTGCTTGAGGGAAACATTAAAGTAGACAAAAACTTCATGAGTCATTCGCTTCACTCTCACTTGAGTAAAATCATACAAAATTTGATTATGTGGGCAATCCAAACACCAATATTCACCTCTCGAGCAATCTTGAACTTAACTTGAGCAAATTTGCATTTCTTCGAATTCTTTTGATAGCATTTTAACAAACTTTCTTACTCAAAACGTAGCTAAAATATATTGAAAACAATTATTTTTTTCGCATGGAATTTACGAACCTAAACCCTAAGTAGGAAATGAAGAGAGAGAGACAAGTTGTTCTCCTGCCTAGTTTATAGTCTAACATCAAATAGTTAATGCCTTGAAGGATCACATATATTACAAGTTTCAACAATATAAAAGTTTTTTATGAGTAGGTCTTTACCAAATGGAGCTCTAATTTTTAAGTTTGATCTCATGTTCTATTAAGCAGTTTTTTTTTTTTTTTTCTTCGGCTACAGGGATGACATAATTCCAAAGCTCAAATTTGATTCTCAATTTAAATAAAACAAAACGAATCCTAAAGTTTTTATACTTCAATCATTTCGGTTTTGTTACATCACAAAGGAGTCGGTGGCAGAGACACATATTGTTGACTGTTGAGTGGGTGGAGTCTCAAATCTTGACCACAATATAGGGTATATTTAAAATTTTAGAGAATTTAAAATTCTTTTATCATTACACCCATTATAATAGTTTAGGATTTTCCTCTTATAATTTATTTAATTTAATTTAAAATTCTAATTAGGTTATTAAGTTCCAAAATATAGATTTATATTCTTAAAAACAATTTGGCATTTATTTTAATTTTTTGATAAAGTATGGATACTTTTCTCTAAATAAAAAATAAATAAATAACAACCAAACACCAATGTTGTGCATCTATTAGTATATTTGCGTATAAAATTAGCCTTGATTTTAGCATATCAACTTTAATTGTAAAAAATCAACTGCATTACCAAGAGCAAACTAAGCAACTAACCCAATCTGAGTCTCTCTGCTGTTAGGTGAGTGAGCTCTCTCTCTTTCCCAACGGTAGTAGAAGTGTTTTGTCTCTTCTAGGAAGGAGAGTTTTGTTCTCTAAGGCAACAAGTTTGTCATTAGAGCTTGTGGGTTTTTCTTTTGAGGGTTTAGGGAAACACTAAGTAGGCTGTCTTCTCTCAAAACGGTATCATGGAGGATTTGGCTGCAAAGTGGAGCACTTTCTCCTTGTCTGAGAGGGAGACAACAGGTTTTGTTCTTCAACGTGACCAACGATCGGGGGAATTTCTTTTAGCAGCACATTTCTTAACCCCTCGATTTTTTAATATGGAAGCAATTGTGAGGACTTTCAAACAACTTTGGAGATCTACCAATGGTTTCAAAATTCGAAACCATAAGGAGCAGAGAGTTTTATTTGTTTTTGACAATCTGGGTGATGTGGATAGAATTTTGCAGAGTCAACCATGGAGCTTTGACAAGCACTTAGTCATGCTGCAAAGATACAATTCTAATGTTCCTGTTCGTGACTTGATTTTCAAAACGACCTTATTCTAGGTCCAAGTTCACGATATTCCTGTTCATTACATGAATAGACGACTGGCTGAAGATATTTGTGAAGTAGTTGGTGAGGTGCGAAAATCAACAGGGGCAGTGGATGATGATGGTGGTCTTTTCATATGAGTCCGAGTACTCATAGATATCTCCCTCCCTCTATGCCATGGAAGGTTAATTACAATGGAGAATGGAGAAAAAGTGTGGGTGAAGTTCAAGTATGAGCGGCTGCCCAACATTTGCTTTTGGTGTGGATGGCTGAATCATAGTGATAAGAACTGTGAATTATGGATTGATAGTAAGGGTACGCTTACACCGGAGCAACAACAATTTGATTCTTCATTGAAGGTGGCCCCGTATACGTCAATAGGTAAGGACATTATTTACGTCCCTTGTTACTATGAACGAAGTAAGACCAGAGTTCAGTCCACGGCTCAGGTCTCTAATTCCACTCCAGGTGTGGCAGAGGGGCAAACGGGTAGTGGTGGTCCGGTGGAGGTGAATCAAGCGTCCTTGGCAACGGTAGAAGCATTGATGAGGGTGTTAATGGCATAACGCATGGTGAATTTAATGAGGATGAGGTGTTACACATTGATTGATGGGAAATTATTGTGTACTCCTGGAGTACCATAAATGCGTGCTCCCTCCTCTCACATAAATGGTAGGTCCCACTAATTAAATTCATGGTGGGACCCACCATTCATGTGAGAGGAGGGAGCACGCATTTATGATACTCCGGGAGTACCTAATAATTTTCCTTGATTCAGAGGGTGAGCCAGATTTGGAGTCTTTCCCAATCAGTTCTGACCCCATTAATGCTCCTATTAATGCTCCTATAATTGAGGAAGGTAATAGTGCTATGAAGTCTTTCCCAAATCAGATGCCAATGTCTGAACTTTTTTAAATTCCAATCAAGGGGTTTAATGAGGGTGTAACAGGAATTAACTATACTTATTCTGATTTAAGTCAAATTAAGGAGACGGCATTGAATGAGGATATTCTTTTCCCTGCTCAGCATGCCGCCTCAACCGAGAAGCAAGCAACACGGCCAGTTGGAATTAGGGCAACACGGAAAAAAAACTCCTTCCTTCAATTCGAAGGCTGCTACCAGTAGCAACCTAAGAACAAAAAAGCTAATCCCTATGGTGAATTACTCAAAATTCGTGGGCCATACAGAAGAGGGGGGAAAGATTTGCAAGAAGAGGAGTGGTGATGTTCATCTGGAGTTACCTTGCAAGCACAGGCGGGTTTCAAAAGATGAGAGTGACAAGCTTTTTTCAATGGTGGAGGCTGTTTATCAGCCCCGCCAAACACATTGAGTTGCTTAGTTTGGAACTGTCATGGGCTTGGGAACCTATGTATAGTTAACGAGCTTGCAGAGATGGTGCGGGCAAAAGATCCTTCTGTCGTGTTTTTAGCTAAAACATGGGCAGATGAAGCAAGGCTAAAAGTTGTGAAAATGAAAATTCAGTTTGAAAACATGTTTGTATCACCAAGAACAAGTAAAGGTGGAGGTTTAGTTCTGTTTTGGAGATCAACAATAGATGTTTCAATGGAGGGGTCGGATAAGAACCATATTGATGCGATCATAGATAAGAGCAAAGAATCCAAATAGCGTTTCACAGGGTTCTATGGTGAACCGGATACTTAAAAGCAGTATGAGTCTTGAGATTTGCTACATACTTTAAAAAGGAAATTTCAAAGTCCGTGGCTGTGTTTGGGGGATTTTAACAAGTTGGTAAGAGGAGATGAAAATTTTAAGGGCAATAGAAGAAGTCACAATCAAATGCAATTGTTCCGTGAGGCAATTGATGCGTGTGGTTTTGTTGATCTAGGGTATACAGGTTCAAGGTTTACTTGGAGTAAGCATTACAATTCAGGACATTCAATTTGGGAGAGATTAGGTAGAGCCTTATGCACAATAGATTGGCTCAACCACTTTGCTGGCACCAAGGTTGTTCATCTCACATGCAATACCTCGAATCACTCTCCATTATGGATTGCTCCTTGTGGTATAGATCCTCCGCCAAGTTATAAGCCATTTCACTTTGAAGAGATATGGATGTCCAATAAGGGGTGTGGAAGAGTTATTGAAGCGGTGTAGAGAGGCTCCTTCCCTTGTGAAGCCGAAAGACAAGTGATAAAAAATTAGAAAAATGTGGGGCAGAGTTGACACAATGGAGCCGTAAGAACTTTGGCCATGTGAGGAGACAATTGATTGACAAAAGGAAGAGCTTGCTTCAGGCCGAATAGCAAGCAATGCTTGGAGGGAGTAATGACCGAGTGAGGGGATTGAAACAGGAGATCAATGAATTGTTGGTGAAGGAAAATTTGATGTGGAGGCAGTGGGCAAAAGCGTTTTGGCTGGTTGATGGTGACAAAAACTCTAGGTATTTCCATGCTAGGGCTACTCAAAGGCATTGCAAGAATAAGATTTTGGGGGTCAAAGATTCTTCTGGTGCATGGATTGCTCAACTCGAGGGAATTGCTAAAACTTTTACTACCTACTATCAACACCTTTTTGAATCCTCCAATCCGACCTTGGGTCTCAATTCAATGGTGAAGGTGGTAACTAATGATATGAATGCTCAACTGTCACAAGAGTTCATGGCATGGGAGGTAGAAGTTGCACTGAAACATATGGCTCCATTAAAAGCCCCTGGTCCTGACGGTATGCCCTCTCTTTTCTACCAAAATTATTGGAATCTTGTTGGTAATGATGTCACTAAAACCATATTGTCATACCTAAATTCAGCCACAATCCTTCATCCCCTAAACCATACTTTCATAACCTTAATACCAAAAATAATAAATCCTATGGCTGTCACTGATTACCGCCCCATTAGCCTTTGTAATGTCCTTTATAAAATCTTCTCAAAGGTCCTTGCTAATAGGTTAAAAAAAATCCTACCATCAATCATAACCAAACACCAAAGTGCCTTTACAAAAAACCGTTTGATCTCAGATAACATTCTTGTGGCTTTTGAAACATTGCATAGCATGAGTAATCATAATTCCGAAAAATCTGGTTACATGGCATTGAAATTAGACATGAGCAAGGCGTATGATAAGGTGGAGTGGTGTTTTTTGGAGGATGTGATGAGAAAATTGGGGTTTAATGAAAGGTGGATAGGCCTTATGATGGAGTGTGTAAAAACAGTCTCATATTCAGTGTTGGTGAATGGTGAATCGAAGGGATTGATTAAACCAACAAGGGGAATTCGCCAAGGCGATCCTCTATCCCCCTTCCTATTTTTTGTTGTGTACAGAAGGCCTTAATAATTTAATAGTGAAGGCAGAAAGTGAGGGTTCCATACATGGATTTGCTTTGAGTAGACGAAGTCCAAAACTAATGCATCTGCTTGTTGCGGATGATAGCTTATTATTTTCCAGGTCTAATATAAATGAATGTCAAAAGGTGCTTGATCTTCTTCCCTCCTATGAAAGCATGTCCAAACAGCAAATTAATAGAGGCAAAACATCAATCTTCTTTAGCAAATCAACCACTCTAGACATGAGGAATGAAATCAAAGAAGCTTTGGGGGTTCCGGAAATTAGGCAGTATGAGAAGTACTTGGGGTTGCCATCATTTGTAGGGAAGAGTAAAAGGGCAAGCTTTGATTACATTAAGGAGAGGGTTTGGAGGAAGCTTCAAGGATGGGAAGAAAGTCTACTATCACAAGTGGGATGAGAGGTTTTGATTAAGGTCGTGGTCCAAGCTATCCCAACATATTCCATATGTTGTTTCACGCTCCCACTAGGTCTTTGTAATGAAATTGAAAAACTTATTCATGGCTTTTGGTGGGGACAAAGGGGAGATCATAGGAAAATACATTGGGTAAAGTGGGAAAAAATGTGTGAGCCAAAATCTGAAGGTGGCATGGGATTCAAGGAGTTGTCTTTATTTAACAATGCTCTTTTGGCCAAATAGACATGGAGGTTGCTGCACAACACAAATTCCTTGTTTTACAAAGTGTTTAAGTCCAAGTTCTTTCCAAAGTGTTTTGAAAGGTAGGGAGCTTATAAGGCAAGGAGCGAAGTGGAGAGTGGGCAATGGAGAATCTATTAAGCTTTGGAGGGATAAATGGCTGCCTTTTTTGCAAAGCCCAAGCCTCCAATGCCCCCTCACAGCTAAACTACAAAATGCCAAGGTGAGTTTTCTAATTAATCCCTCAACTCGCCAATGGAATACTCAGCTACTGCCTACACTCTTTAGCCAGATGGAGTCAGACCAGATTACAAAAATCCCTCTAACCTGCACCATCTCTGAGGACTCTATCTTTTGGCCATATGCGCAGTCCGGTTAATACACCACAAAGTCCGGTTATTACTTCCTCAAGACAGAAGCTCAATTGGTGAACTTGCAGTCCCCTTCCCAAGCTGAATTGATGAAACCACTTTGGAAGAGAATATGGAGCTTATCAGTGCCGTGTAAGGTTAGAAATTTTCTTTGGAGGGCCTATAAAAACATTATTCCAACTTTGAATAATCTGAAGCACCGTTGTGTGGTGGAAGATTCAAAGTGTTCTCTCTGTGCCCAACACGATGAGGATGTTATCCATGCCTTATGGTCTTGCCCGGCCTTTGTACAGGTGTGGAACGAAGACCCTCAATGGAGTTTTAGAGGCCAAAACATCTTCCCAGTTTTTAGCCATCTGATCATCCATGTTTTTGAGTTAGGATGTAGTGCCGAGCTGTTTGCTATGCAGATTTGGACTATTTGGTTCCGAAGAAACAAAGTCAGATCAGCTCCACTAGGTTTCCCCTTAAATCTGATAGCGCAAAGAGCTTATGAGGCGTTAGTAGAATACCGAGCTGCACAACCACGTCATTCTTTGGCAGCACCAACAACCAGACAGCGGGCAAGATGGATTCCTCCTCCTCCAAACTGGAATAAGGCTAACTTTTATGCAGCAATCTTTGACGAGGTTGGTAGGGCTGGTCTTAGAGTGATAATCTGTGACAGCCAAGGTCTTGCAATGGTTGCTCTAACTTAGAATGTTTAGTTGGCTAGCTCGGTGGTGGAGATGGAAGCATTGGCAGCCACACGGGCGGTGGAACTTGCTGCAGAAATTGGTCTTGATAGAGTTATTTTTGAAGGCGACTCCAGCATTGTCATTAGAGGCTTAACGGATCAGGTTCCAAGCTTTGCTCCATTCGGCTTTCTCATAAAAGAGGCAATTGACTTGGCTAATCAGCTTACTAATGTAAAATTCCAGCATGTTGGCCAGGAAGGAAATAGCGTAGCTCATAACCTTGTTAGGCATGCACGACATGTCACAGGTTTTTCTATTTTGATGGAGGATGTTCCGTCCTTTTGTTTTGAAATGTATCAGGCAGATTTGCCTTCAGCTTAATAAAATCACAGTGTTGTTTCTCAACAAAAAAAAAAAAAATTAATTGTAAAAAATGATTTTTTTTTTCCTTTTTACAGTAAATATTGTAAAGAATTAGGCGTATAACCGAATGGGAAATGCTTGGATGAATTGTTTGCAATATATATTGAAAGATGCTTTTGATAGCATTTCAAATTAGGTAATCATGCAATGATTTCAGAATTCCAAAATGATTCATTGATTTAAATAGTAACTTTTTTATTAAATAATATCAAAATATATATATATATATATATATATATATTTTTTAGTTACAACTTACACAAATTGAAGAAAAATTTTAACTCCCTCAAGTCATGATTCAAAAGGAGGAACCTGTATGGGATAAAATCCTATTAAATCCTCCAATTCTCTCTAATTTTTATCTCTAATTTTTATCTAGATGTAAGACAAGATTTTAAAATTAAATAAATGTTACCTGTTGCTCATCTAAGCCTAAAAGTAAAGCATAGATCCAATGAACTCGTCAAAACTGACCGACCAATCAAACCCATTCGATTTTGACACATAGTTTGGTCAGCAGTTGGTTTTGTGCACCGAAACCCAATCCTTATGGATCGAATGTAAGCCTAGGAATCTCACAATCGTTAAGCCAAACTGATCGCCACCCCAGCCCTTCTCTCTATCACTAATAGCCTTTGAGGCAACCATGTGATGTTCAAATTTGCAAATCTAGTCTCTAAATTTGAAACTCAATCCTAGATATTTTTGTTAGTATGTCTTCAATTAGAATTAGTTGGAGTTTGCCAACTATTTGTAGCTTAATTATTCCTTGTTGTTTTCTTTAAAGACATCTACGGTTCAAATTTTTCCATCCCAATTATTGAAAATTATATATATATATATATATATATATATATATATATATATATATATATATATTTTTTTCTATATAAAAAAATAAAAATTTTTTAATATGATATATTTTTTTTTTAAAACGAGAAATATATATATCACAAT
>Ga0115851_100323_pt1 | contig 19950 bp, 20 predicted proteins | sample InSIn2gowninarea_FD_83865 | JGI IMG/M metagenome (GOLD analysis project Ga0115851, IMG submission 83865)
CTTGCCGAAAAAGGAATTAAGGAACTGTTCATCGCCCAACAGCAAGTATTATGGACTCAATAAAAAAGCTAGTGGAACTATAATATGGCAGCTAAAGCAACTATTCACTAACTGCTACGGCTATAAACTCCTGATGCCAACTATAGTATGTAGAACTTTAGTATGCAGCCGTCTATGAGTGTTTTAGTCCTATATTAAATAAAGTTGTATGGGAACGGAAATACTCAAAAGATTTGGTCAAAGAGTAAAAAATGAAAGATTAAAGCAAGGTTTTTCTCAGGAAAAATTAGCAGAAAGAGCAAGTTTGCATAGAACTTATATAGGAATGATTGAAAGAGCAGAGAAAAATATTACTCTCACCAACATTGAGAAAATTGCTAACGCTCTAGAAATAAGTATTGAGGAGTTGTTAAAGGAAAGTAGTAAAAGTGAATAAGACAGAAGAACAATGGATAGGGCATCTGCGTGGATATTGCCGCTCATTAAATATTTCAACAAGCGACCTTTACAAAATAGTAACCGATTTAAAAGTCTCGCCGATGATTCGCGGTAAAGCTTTTGAATTTTCTACTTACTCTAGATTGAAACAAATATTGCCAGCAGAGCAATGGACGGTTACTAAACCTGTAATGAATGCACAAACTGGGACACACGACATCGACCTGATGGTAAAGCACAATTTAACAGGTAAAGTTATATCGGTTGAATGTAAACTAGCTGGCAAGGGAGGATTTAGGGTAGCAAAAAAAAGCCAAGCCGGAATTGCTTCAAAGGACGATTATCTTATTAACGTTAAATGTATGCGATCGCGTACAACTAAAACTCCTGCCAAAGTGGCATCAGCCGCAAAAATGCTCTCTGTTAGTCCAGAAGCATTTCTTACCCACAGCGATCAATATCGCGCGTCTAATTTTGATGTAGTTGCAACTTCTATCGGGAATGCTTTCTATGAAACTTCAGAAGATGAAGATGGCAATTTAATGTATAAGTTTCAGCCCACTGAGGCAGGAAAAAAATTTATAAAACGGCTGAGTCCGCCTTCAGACAATGAAACAGTTTTGCAAGAATTTGTGTACAACAAAGTGTATTTTGCTAGTTCTCTAGATATTGCTGTGTCAAGTAAAAGTGGTGTAGTTTGTTACAAACGTAATTGTTTAAATAAAGCAGATTGTGGGTTTATTCCTAACTATCCAGTTATCAATTTTGGAAATGTCACCGACTTATCGTCCGATATTATACCTTATCTTAAAAATCACTGGATAGAAATAGAGAAAGCTCAACAGTTCTTTGAAGCAATATTAGGGAGAATTTAGAAAACTATTACTAATTGCTCTGACTCTTGATAATTAACAGTTACGGAATCATAATTCAATATAAATATTTCCTTTCCTTTATAACGTTCTCCTTTAAATTCTTGTTCTTTTTTTTTGATTGTTTTTTTGATCGTCTGTTCTATTTATAGTGTAATTCCACTCCTTATCGTATATCTGAGTTGCCCAATCATACATTTCTCTAACTTCTAAACTATTATCATAAGTCAAAAGAAATTTAATTCTATCCTTATGTTCTCTAAGTAATTGCACTAGCCGATAATGATCGTTTTTTGAGAAGGAGTGCGTGTAAAATTTTTCTTGATCGGCATTAAAATAAGGAGGATCGATAAACAGAAAAGAACCATCAGGCACAACTTTTATAACTTGCTCAAAGTCAAAACAAGTAATTTCAATATTCTGAAGTTTAGCCGAGGTTCTCAAGATATTTCTACCCCAGTTCTCTGGGCGCATACTATATTTTTCTCCATACCCCCAATAGCAGTTTTGCAGTTTCATTATCCCTGAGTAAGATGTTCGATTTAGATAGAACCACCTTGCGGCTGCTTCCAAATTATTTTGAGGGGCAAATTTTTTTTTATAATAAGTATGTCTTTCCTTACTAGCCTGTTCGCCAGCCAAGTACGCAATCAGTTCTTCTGGTCTGTCTCGAATTATCAAATAAGTATTTATTAATGCTTCATCTATATCGTTTAGCCAATTATTCTTTGCCTTTGATTTTGCAAAAAATATAGACGCACCTCCAGCAAATGGCTCAATATAATTTGAGTGAGAAGGAATATGTTCGAGAATAAGATTACGAGCATAGAACTTACCGCCAGCATAGCGAAATGGCGAGTTGATAGAACCGTTCATAGTTGTTTCGTCTTAAAAACTGGATAGCAGAAGTGCTAACTATAGTATTCATCATCTACAATTGTCAACAGCAGACAAAAGTCTCTAATTCAGGCAAAATCTTTGATAGTGCTAAAAATAGTTTAAATACAGGATAAGTATTAGCTTAACTAAACTTGTTCAATCTCAGCATATGCAGAGCAATTACTCCAGCACTTTATCGTTTTGTTGCAAAAATTGTAAGTAACTGCCCTAGCACCCGATATCTCTGGGACAATCGGAAACTACAAGACTAATAATTTAATTATCCCCAGCTATATAAATTAGGGAGCATTGCAAAGATATGAAATTGGCTTATTGGATGTATGCAGGACCCGCCCATATTGGGACTTTGCGAGTTTCTAGCTCTTTTAAAAACGTCCATGCCATCATGCACGCACCGATTGGCGATGACTACTTTAACGTCATGCGTTCGATGTTAGAGCGCGATCGCAATTTTACTCCAGTTACTATTAGTTCGGTAGACCGCAACGTATTGGCGCGGGGTTCTCAAGAAAAGGTTGTAGACAACATCACCCGCAAAGATACCGAAGAACGCCCAGACTTAATTGTCCTTACGCCTACTTGTACCTCTAGCATTTTGCAAGAAGACTTAGAAAACTTTGTCGAACGCGCTTCTATTGATACAAAATCTGATGTCATGCTGGCAGATGTCAACCACTACCGCGTTAACGAATTGCAAGCGGCAGATATTACGTTGCGGCAAATTGTGCAGCTATACACCGAAAAAGCCCGGAAAAAAGGCGAATTACCTACAGGTAAAACTGAAAAGCCTTCAGTAAATATTTTTGGTATTTCTAGTCTTGGCTTTCACAATCACCACGATTGCACCGAGTTAAAGCGCCTGATGACGGATTTGGGGATTGAAATTAACGAGGTAATTCCTGAAGCAGCATCGGTTCTTAACCTCAAAAGGCTTTCCCAAGCTTGGTTTAACTTAGTACCTTATCGGGAACTAGGGGTAATGTCAGCGAAGTATCTAGAACAAGAGTTTGGAATGCCCTATGTAGATATTACGCCAATGGGTGTAGTCGAAACAGCCCGTTGCATTCGCAAAATTCAACAGATACTCAACGAGCAAGGCGCGGATGTAAATTACGAAGACTTTATCAACGAGCAAACTTTGTATGTATCTCAAGCTGCTTGGTTTTCGCGCTCGATTGACTGTCAAAATTTAACTGGGAAAAAAGCTGTAGTTTTTGGCGACAGTACCCACGCCGCCGCAATGACAAAAATATTAGCGCGGGAAATGGGCATTCACGTTGTTTGGGCAGGTACTTATTGCAAGTACGATGCGGAATGGTTTAAAGAGCAAGTCGGCGAATACTGCGATGAAGTAATTGTCACCGAAGATCACGGATTAATTGGCGATGCGATCGCCCGGGTTGAACCATCGGCTATCTTCGGTACGCAAATGGAGCGGCACGTAGGCAAGCGTTTAAACATCCCTTGTGGTGTAATAGCTGCTCCCGTACACATTCAAAACTTCCCCATCGGTTACAAGCCATTTTGCGGCTATGAAGGCACAAATCAAATTGCCGATTTGGTCTATAATTCCTTTACTTTGGGCATGGAAGACCATTTACTTGAAATCTTTGGCGGACACGATACCAAGGAAGTAATTACGAAAGGTATTTCTGCCGATTCCGACTTAGGTTGGAATAAAGAAGCACAAGCAGAATTAAATAAAGTGCCGGGGTTTGTACGCGGTAAAGTTAAACGCAATACCGAAAAATTTGCGCGCGATCGCGGTTTTAGTGTAATTAGTCTTGAAGTCATGTACGCCGCCAAAGAATCTGTAGGCGCATAGTTTCATCAATTACTTAGAAATCTGTTTTAGGCGTTCTCCTTTGAGAGCGCCTTTATTTGTTGTTCTTTGCTATTTTGGTAATGGCTTAGATGTGTTGCTCTGGCTGTGAAATTGTGCTGCAATTAGATAAAGTATCTAATTTGAGAGTTCACAGCACAAAAAAAGCAGCGTTACCAGTGTCAAAATCTGTTATGTTGTCGCCGCACATTTAGCAAAATATACTTATCAAGACTATTTACCCAAAGAATGCCTGCGATTGCTGAAAACCAATTCCATCAATTGTTTCAATCGAAGGTAAAGGAGAGTTATCTACGCTTTGAGATGTCACCACTTTTAGCACTAAAGCAGAAAAAGCACCAAAAATAGTAACAGTCGTCCCCAGAATAATTAATTTAACTAACATTAATTTTCCCACTTTCCTCTTAAATTTGATTTGTCCAAGTTTTCCACGGTGGAAGTTATGGACAAAACAACTCTTTTTCAGTAACACTGCGCGATCGCTGAGTATCGATTAAAGACACCTGCGTTGTCAGCAAAAAACTCGTAAAACTGGCAATGACAATCACTGGAACCATTGATGTATCGGCAATTACGCTAAGAATCACCGTTGTACTAATGGGCGTTTTGGTGATTGCTACATTTACGGCTGCCATCATACACACCATAGCGATTGTGGGATGAATTTGGGGAAACCCTAGGGCGATCGCACATCCGACCACAGAGCCAATGTAAAACAATGGAAAAATAAAACCACCTCGAAACCCAGAATGCAAGGTAAAACTAACTGCCAGCATTTTTGCTAACCCAATTATTAGTAACGTAGCAATGCCAAACATTGCCCCTTGTTCGATGATAGTATCAATCTGTTTTTCGCCAAAAAATAGGGTTTGGGGATAAATCAGCGCAATTAAACCGATCGATAAACCCCCAAGCGTTGCCAGCAAAATAGTACGGTGGTGCAAGGGTTCAGCCAGATAACCAACTAGGCGAAAGACCAATACAAACAGCAGCGCAACAGCAGCACCAATCGCGCCTAAAATCGCTCCTTGCAATAGATTCATCAGTGTCAATGAAGGAATTGAATCAAAATGATACATCCCTCCAATCGATAGTCCTGTGGTGAATCGAAATACTGTAAAACTCAAAATTGCTGACAATACCGCCGGAATCAGCGCTTCGTAATATTCCAACCCCCGACGATGCGGAATTTCTAGAGCAAATAGCGCTCCACCTAACGGCGCACCAAAAAAAGCTCCCAGTGCGGCACTCATACCGCAAAAAGTGAGAATGCGAACCGTCGGTAAAGACAATTTCAACTTGCTGCCCAACCAACCGCCAATACTGCCATTTACCTGCACTAATGGAGCTTCTGGGCCCGCGCTACCGCCTGCCGCAATGGAAAGTAACGAGGCTACAATCATTGCTGGTGTTTGTTTTATATCAATACGTCCGGGGTCATGAACGCGATCGACTACAAAGGCAACTTCTCCTGGTAAACCCATGAAATACAGCGATAGCCCTACTAGCAACCCACCGATTGTTGTGGCAATCCAGAGATAATTAGAATGGAGAAAACTAGATGCTAAAAAATCTCCAGATTGCAGCATCTCAGGTAAGGTATGCCAGACAATATGCGTTAAGTTTTCTAGTAAGTAGTAGTAAGCAGCGGCCACCAGTCCCCCAATAATGCCGATCGCCGCAGCACATAAAATAGTTTGGGCGTAGTTGAGGTTAGCTACTACCGGATCGGTTTTAGTTTGATTTTGCTCATTGGTAGCGATCGCCATTGATGAATTATTTAAGGTTGAGGACATATATATTTTCTGGAAAACAATAGATTTAGAACAGGTACGCAGATATGCTTTCTCAAGTTATTAAACGAAGCTAAAGCAATTGCTGTCACTTCTATTGATGACTTCGTTTAATAAAGTAATTTTCTTCAATCGCAGTACAAATTTGCCCTAGCAAAATTAGAGTGTGGGTAAAACTTGCGTTGCGAGCGGTCGTTCAATTTCTTGGGTCTTTGGTTCTTTGAGAAAGAAAACACAAACAAACGCTACAATTAATCCGGCAATGCCGAGAGTTTGGAAGAAAATTCGATCGCCGTTGCCTCCGGCGGGTAAAAGGCTGTAAAGCGTCAGGTACAAAATGCCTGCAATGTTGCTGTAAGCCCCCACATTGCCACCGATTTGCCCGGTTAAGGGTTTTTTGATTAACGGCACGATTCCATAGGTAGCACCGCCTGATGACTGCACAAAGATGGCAAACAAAACGACAATAGCGATCGCCGACGGAAACCACCAAGTGCCATCTACCATGCTCATAATCATATAGCTCACCCCCATGCCTGCAAGTAAAAAGGTCAGCGTCCATTTACGACCGATAAGATCGGATAACAAGCCCCCCATCGGGCGCGTTACTATGTTCATAATGCTGTAAGCCGCCGCCGCGAATCCGGCAATTACAGGAGTCACGCCAAAGTTTTTCTCAAAAAACATCGGTAGCATAGATACAACCGATAGGGCAGAACCAATATTGACGAAGTAAGTAAGCTGCAACACGGCAACTTGACCAAACTCATAGCGCTCTTGCGGCGGAAAGCGATGTTTCCCACTCAATACATCTCGATTGGCAATCCAGGCAGCATAGGTTTGTAAGCCATAAACACCAATTAGCGCCATCCAGGTAATGTACAACGCTGTAGGGCTAAGAATTTTTACATTGCTCAACCGCCAAGCAAACACCCCTAACGCTCCTACCATCGGAAAGTTCAATAGCAAAGACAGCCAGAAGTCGCGCTTTGAAGTCACTTCTAGCCCCATCTTAGTAGGGCGGGGTCGCCAATATTCCTGTCCCGGTGGTGTATCTTGGACATTAAAATAATAAATTACACCGTAAATAGCTGCCACAATGCCCGTGAGCGCGATCGGCAATCTCCAGTTAAATTGACCGCCATACAGATACGCTGTTGCAGTAGCAATTGAAGGCAGAGCGATCGCACTAAAGGCGGCTCCAGAGTTGCCCCAGCCTCCATAAATGCCCGTTGCCGTTCCCACGTCTTTAGGCGGAAACCACTCCGACATCATGCGAATGCCTACTACAAACCCAGCGCCTACTATACTCATAGCAATTCTGCTCCAAACTAACTGAGTATAGTTTTGTGCTAGTGCCGTCGCCATTGCTGGAATTACCGACGCTACCAGCAAACAGGAAAAAACTTTGCGTAGGCCAAAGCGATCGATTAATACGCCGATCAAAATTCGGGCGGGAATTGTCAGCGCCAAATTACAAACAATCACCGTGCGGATTTGAGCTACATTTAACCCCATATTTTTACGGATAGCGGTACTTAAAGGAGCCGTATTAAACCACAACACAAAACAGAGGAAAAATGCAAACCAGGTAAAGTGCAAAATGCGATAGCGACCGCGAAAGGAGAACAAGTCTCTAAGCATATTGAGTTCCTTTATAAAACGGATAAATTTAGATATTTAGTTGCCGATGAATTGATCTAGCGATCGCAATCCTTTGTAGCGAATACTTAAACTGTCAAGATACGCCGAGGGGCTTTGGGGGTTAAACTGAAATCCATCAAAAAAGGTTTCAATTCCCCGCGACGTGCTTTTAGGAATTGCCGATTCTTGAGAAGTCGCCTTTGCCGCCTCCCGCCACAAATCCTCTCGATTCACAGCGTCCACCAGCTTCTTGCCATCTACCTCTGCTGCTAGGTAGCACCAACGCTGATTTTCGGTCACAAACCAAAGATCGTGACTCTTAAATGGGTAGGATGCGTCCTTTGACCAAAACTTCATTACATGGGAGCTATTTGACTCTACTCGCCCATTGCCGTAGTCAAAAGTACCTTTTACTCGTCCTAAAATATTGTTGATATCTGTATTTACCCATCGCTTCTCAGCGACGATTTGCGCCATTTCTACTCTGTTCTCTGGCTTGTCACACCACCTTTGAGCCTCCTGAACTGCCATCAGTAGAGCTTTTGTAGCTTTGGGATAGCGATCGACCCATTCTGCCCGCATCGCCAAGGCTTTTTCTGGGTGATTAGACCAAATTTCTCCAGTTGTCAGCACTGAATAACCTAAGCCATCTTGAATTAATTTGGCATTCCAAGGTTCTCCAACACAAAATAAATCCATGTAACCCGACTTTAGATTGACCACCATTTGCGGCGGTGGTACAACTAACCCAGTCATATCCCGGTCGGGGTCAATTCCTCCTGATGCCAGCCAATACCGCATCCACAGGTCGTGAGTGCCTCCAGGAAACGTAACAGCATACCGGAGCAATTTGCCAGCGTCTTTTGCCGCCTTCACATTTTCAGCTAAAGGATTGCCATTTAACTGCGCTTTAGCTTTTTGATAAGTTTTAGCGATCGAAATACCCTGACCATCAACGTTTAGTCGCGCCAAGATATACATAGGTAGCTGACGATTACCCGATGTAATTCGTCCTTGGGTCATCAAATAGGGCATAGGTGAAAGAATGTGCACCCCATCTGTACCACCATCAGCGCCGCCCACTTCCAGATTGTCTCGAATTGATGTCCAAGATGGTTCTTTGATTAATTCAACGTCCGCCATCCCGTACTTGGCAAAGTAGCCTTTGACTTTGGCAATTACCAATGGCGCGCAGTCTGTAAGCGAAATAAATCCAAGTCTGGCGGTGGCAACTTCTGGCGCATCGGCTGCATTAATATTTACAGCAGGTAATGCTTGTTTTGCAGTCGTTTCGGATGTAAAACTAGAGCTACAAGCATGAAGTAAAGAAACCCCTACGCCTGCTCCTACCGAGAACATAAATCGTCGCCTTGAACGGTTGGTCATAGAATTATAAACTCCGGCATCGAGCGGTGTATGAATATCGCTCAATCAACTTCCTACTGAGTTATAAATTTCTGACGTTTAGACAACTGTATTGCTAGTAACGATTTAAGATATGTGTTGAGGAATAAGCATTATTTGTATGTAGTTTTTGCACTATTACACCAAAACTACCATTCAAATTACTGAAATTATCCCAGTGACAAAGACAACGAATAAATATAACGCTTAATAATTTTAATTACATCTGATTTAAAAAAGCGCCGATCGCATTATAAATATGGCAGAGGGTCAATTATTAAATTGAACCACCGCACTTTTTAGGGATAATTTAAGTTAATTCAGCTTCTTTTGGTGCTGGTGCTGGTAATTCGGGAGTAGGCGCAATTTCTCCTTTCATCTCTTTTTCTTGCTTCAATATGCTCCATAAATGCACTATCGAAAGTAATATTGCTCCCGCCGATAGCAAGTAGCTATGAATAGTGTAAAGATGCTCTACAGTTGTTGTGTTTAACGCACCACCGCCTACTAATACATCTCTTAAAGTAGCTCCAATTAGTGGAATTGCCTCAATGGTGCTAAGTTCAATCCGAAAGCGCCAGTAACCTTCTTGACTCCAATCTAAAATAATTGCCGTCCAAGCAAGACCGATCGCGTTTAGGATCAAAACTATACCGCTCACCCAAGCTGTTAACCAGCTAGAGCGAAATTGTCTGCCTAAAAACATTACTACCATTTGAATTAAGCTCACGCCAATTAGCAACGTTCCCGCTTTATCATGAATTGTGTGAATTAGTAAACCGTTGGTAACTTCTGTGTCAATCCACTTCAGCGACTGATAAGCACCTCCGGCGGCGGGTTCGTAGTAAAAAGATAGTAATATTCCTGTAATTGCTGCAATCGCAGTTAAAGTTACAATCGCCACCGATAGTATTGTCGCCGTCCGTCGCATTCTGAAATCGTAGGTAGAAATCATAGCTACTAAATGTATAGTTTTGTTTACAATTTTAACTTAGCAGCCAATATGTGCAGGTCATCTTAAGATAGATAAGTCACCCAAGAAGGTAAAACTGAAGCCGAGCCATACCAAAGCCCTGGCGATCGCGGCGAGTGGAAAACATTTTCAATAATTAGATTTTCTGCTCCTGCCAAGTGCGCCGCTACAATCGGCGTAATTCCATCTCCCCAAGTATTTCCCACGCCGCAAGTTTGCTGATAGCTACTGTAGGCTAACCATTTACCGGAAAAAGACTCGCCAAAAATAGTTTTTCCGGCAACACAAATGTAGCGAACGCTAGGATAAAAAGCGCCAGGATAGTTACTATTAACAAAATCTAAATTCCACCGCGTCCACCGCTCTTGACTAATGTGGGGCGTACCGAGAGTAATTAAGTTAGTAATATTGGGGTGAGCATGGCAAACAGCTTGAGACTCTACTTCTTTGCGCCCTAAATAAGGTTTTTCACCGAGATAAATCCGGGAAATCCAACCCCCCGCCGAATGACCGATTAAATTAATTTGTTTGGTAGAAGATTGCTCTAAAGCTTGCTTGACGGTGCGATCGAGTTGTTGCAAAATTGGTGCAACCGATCGCCCTCCCAACGTAGGCAACCAATCGCGGCGGCGCAATGGTACGGTGGATGTGGGAAAACCCAATTGTTGTAAAGCCTGTTGCAACGGCAAATAGGCGATCGCACTTTCCAAGTATCCAGGCAAAATAACTGTAGGCAACATTAGGTTTAAGCTCAAAATTATGCCAATAATAAAAATTTCAGACTACTACTAAACTTGTGAAAATTGGCACTTTATACGGAATTAGCGTCGGTACTGGCGATCCAGAATTAATTACAGTCAAAGGGTTAAAAATCCTCCAATCATCAAAAGTAGTCGCTTTTCCGGCAGGAATAAATGGTTTACTTGGCATCGCTCAACAAATTGTAACGCCTTGGATTAACTCTAATCAGCAACAACTAGCCTTAACTTTTCCCTACGTGCAAGAGCGCGCAGTGCTAAAAGCCGCCTGGAAAAACGCCGCCGTAAAAGTTTGGCAGTATTTGCAACAAGGAGAAGATGTCGCTTTTGTCTGCGAAGGCGATGTCAGTTTTTACAGTACCTTCAGTTACCTGGCACAAACCTTGCAACAAATCCATCCTGAGGTATTAGTACAATCAATTCCCGGAGTTTGTTCGCCTATGGCCGCCGCTTCTGCTTTAGGATTACCTTTAACCGTAGCCGCCGAAAAATTAGTAGTTTTACCTGCAATTTATCAATTAAACGAACTAGAAGCGGTACTAGACTGGGCTGAAGTAGTAGTGTTAATGAAAGTTGCTTCAGTATACGAGCAAGTATGGCAAATCTTGAACCAACGTAATTTATTAGAGCGCAGCCGCGTTGTAGAACGCGCTACCTTGCCTGAGATGATAATTTATAATGACTTACGCGATCGCCCTTGTTTGCAGTTGCCCTACTTTTCGATTTTAATTGTCCAAGTACGCGATCGCCGCAATTACTAAATCTTCATTGAATAGACGCAAGTGTATTATTGCTGATTAAAATAGTATAGTTTTGCTTTTAAATTATTAATTTTTTGCCCAAAAATTAAGTTAAAAAACTTTCCCAACTAAAAAATTATTCTTATGTCTAACTTTACAAACAAAAACGTTTTATCAAATACTGGTATAGCTATACTAGCCTCCTTGGGCATTCACGGATTGCTTTGGGCCGTTTTGCCAGGGTTAACAGTATCTCAAGCTGATAAATCGCCGTCGCAAAGAACAATAGGACTTGTGGAATTATCTCCCCAAGAACAAAACCGTCTCCCCCAAGTGTCTAACCCTGTAGATAATACCCTGCCAGCCTTTGCCTCTCAATTAACTGCGTTGCCACCAGCACCACCCTCACCCCCCTATCAAACATCACCACCCTATCAAACAAGCGTAGCTCCACCATTACAGTTATCTCCAGGTAGCACGCCCCTTTACAGCACTGTTCCCGGTCAAAAATCTGCTCCTCCCTCAGTGCAAGCTTTTCAAGTGCCTTTACCCCCACCGCCAACTACTTCTTTTCCACCCATTCCTTACCAAAACATCCCTAGTTCTTCTAACTATTATCCAAATCCGCCTGCCCCTCAAACAGTACCTTTCGTTTTGCCGTCAAATAACGGCTTGCCCGACGTACCTTTGACTCCCGATCGCACTTTGCCAGCAGATGACGCGATCGCCACTGCTACACCTTTACCATCAAGCTCTCAGCCAATTCTAGCTAGTCCAAATACCCCCGCTCCAGAAGCAAATAAACTACCCGAAAGAGGTAAACAAGAGTTATTAGCAATGCGCGAGAGTATGAGAAATAATTTTCCCCCTAGCGCTGCTACATCCCCTGCAACTAATCGCTCGATGAGTCGTCAAGAAATTGCTACTGCTTTAAAAGCAACTCGTAATAATCAATCTACGCCAGCTAATCGCTCGATGAGCCGTCAAGAAATTGCTACTGCTTTAAGACAACAAACTCGCTCTAATCAACCTACGCCATTACCAGTAGCTCGCTCGATGAGCCGTCAGGAAATTGCTACAGCTTTAAGACAACAAACTCGCAATCCATCGAACGAGCTATCAGAGGAAACAAAAACAGCCCTCGACAACATAGAGAAGTTTAAACGACAACAAGCCGCCGTCCAAGCTCAAAACCCCGATGTAGTTACAAGCTCTCCAATTAGACGCAAACTAACAGCTTGCGATCGCAAATTGAAGGATTTAGCAATTGTATCTGTAGTAGTTAATCCTGAAGGTAAAAGATTGTCGGAACCTGTGTTAATTTCTAAGCCAAGAAAAGCAAATCTTACTAAGGCGCAAAATTACGTTAAAAATTATCAGTTTACTAAAACTGGTAAAACTACTAACTACAATTTTCGGCTTGAGTTTGACTACAGTGCTAGTAAATGCGCCCAAGCACAGCCAACGCCCAGCACTCCTGAGCCTACACCTTCGCCAACGCCCAGCACTCCTGAGACTACCCCAGCGCCAAGCCCTTCGCCAGAAGTCACAACTACACCCCAGCCAATCGATCCCCAAAAACCTAGCTTTTAGATTGAACAAATAATATATACAGAGGATAAAAAATGCGTCGGTTGTTGGTAACTGGCGGAGCGGGATTTATTGGCGCAAATTTTGTTCGTTATTGGTGCGCTGAGTATCCGGGCGATCGCGTTGTTGTTTTAGATGCGCTAACTTATGCGGGAAACTTGCAAAATTTGCAGGGTTTAGAAGCAAATCCTAATTTTTGTTTTGTGCAGGGGAATATATGCGATCGCGCTCTTGTAGACAAGTTATTAATATTAGAAAACATAGAAATTGTCGTTCACTTTGCGGCGGAGTCTCATGTCGATCGCTCTATTCTTCAACCAGCAACTTTTATTCAAACTAATTTAGTTGGAACTTTTACCTTATTAGAGGCTTTTCGTCAATACTTAGAAACAGCAAAAGTTGTAAATAATGCTTTATTTCTGCATATTTCCACCGATGAAGTTTATGGTAGTTTGAGCTTTACAGAACCAGCTTTTACCGAAACAACTCCTTATGCTCCAAATAGTCCTTATTCTGCTTCCAAAGCTGGGAGCGACCACTTAGTAAGAGCTTACTTTCATACTTATGGATTGCCCACAATTGTTACTAATTGCTCTAACAATTACGGTGCGTTTCAATTTCCCGAAAAGTTAATCCCTTTAATTTGCATCAATATTTTACAAGGTAAAAGCTTGCCTATTTACGGCGATGGGCAAAATATCCGCGATTGGCTTTATGTAGGCGATAATTGTAGGGCAATAGATGCGGTAATTAGTCGCGGTACGCCTGGGGAAACTTACAATATTGGCGGCAATAATGAAATTAAAAATATCGATTTAGTTAATAAAATATGTGTGTTGATGGATGAATTTGCTGCGATACCTGTAAATCCTAGCAATCAATTAATTACCTACGTTCGCGACCGACCGGGACACGATTTTAGGTATGCAATTAACGCAAGTAAAATAAAAATGCAGTTAGGTTGGACACCAAAAACAACTATAGAAGAAGGTTTGCGTCTTACGGTGCAATGGTATTGCGATCGCCGTCAATGGTGGGAAGCATTGCTTTAAAATCAATTTTGTTACACGAGCGACGTTTTTGTGATATTAAGAACAGGAATCTTTTGCAATCGTTGTTTCCTAAATACAAAATTGTCAGGTTAATTTAACCTGACAATTGCTTAAAAACCCTTATTAATAAGACGCAAATGAGTTAACCTACTTCTGGTTTCTCAAATCTGCCGTGTATTAATTCCATATCGCGTTCTATTTCCTCAATAGTTTGGGGAGAACGCAGACGGAGCATTAAAAACCATCCACCACCGACTACAAGGTATAACAAAAATAAGTAAGGAAATACGTTGTAAGGGAAAGCAGGAACGGGATACACACTACCAATTACAGGAACTAGCATAAACAAAATTGCAAGTGCTGCGATCGCAATATTCCCAAAAGTTAATTTTCCTTGCTTGTGGAGATACATAGGTGCAGCAATGGAAACAAGAATATACACTAGCAAAAATCCGTAAGCTGCAATACTTCCCAAGTATCCGTAAATATCCAAAACTGGAATACCAAACATGGAAATAGAAGCAGGGACAAGAAATACAAACACGGAACAAAGCGTTACAGCAATATGAGGTGTTTCGTTCTCTATATGCGCTTGACCAACAAAAGAATGAAACAAACCGTGACGCGCCATCGCAAAGAAAATTCGCGCTCCTGCCGAGATACTAGCAAGACAACAGGTAAAGAAACTAATTGTTACGCCAATTGAAATAATTGCTCCTAAACCCCCCACCCCGCTAATTTTAGCCAGGATGCTCAGAGGAGTAGCAACTTTGTCTAAAGATGTTTCGTAGCCGCTAAAACCTATCACCTCAGTATACGAAAGAATAACGTAGCAAAGACCAGATATCACCGTACTCCAAATTACCGCGCGGGGAATAGACCGTAAAGGATTTTTTGCTTCATCACCCATTGCTGTCGCACTCTCAAAACCAACGTAGCTAAAAATAGCTAAAACTAGCCCCAGCCGCAAACCTTCAGAAGAAACTCCTTCTAGGGAAAGTTGCGATGTATCAATGGTAAAACCTTGCTTAAATAATACAACTACAGCCAATAGTAAAATTAAACCAATCGAACTTACTTCCAAAATCAACATAGTGACTGTTGATAGCTGCACATCGGAGTAAGCGTAATACCAAGCTAAACCCGCACAGATTGCAAACAAAAATATTGGCGCAGCATGAATACCAAAACTTGCTAACACCACATCCATGTAGATAGCAAAGCCACCTAGTACCGTCATCGCCGTAAATAAGTAAGCTAATATTAGCGCCCAGCCCGAAAGGACTCCTGCAGTTAAACCCAGTCCCTTAGCCACATAACTGTACAATGCTCCAGGAGCGGCAGAGTGACGCGCAAATTGGTTAATATTGAGACTAACTAAAACTAGCCCCAATGTAGCAATTAAAAACGCTAGCCAAGTTCCCTTTCCGGCACTAGCAAATACTAATGGTATAGTTACAGCTACCATTCCAGAAGGTGCAATATTTCCCAAAGACTGAGCTAGTATTTCAGGAAAAGAAAGGCACTCTTTACGCAAACCAGAATTACTTCGTTTTGAATTAACAGTCATTTATATAAACCTTCCTAAGCATTTAATTTTTATCTAGCTGAAAACAAAAATAAGCTTTTTCCCTACTATGGCAAGCACGGTAATCGCTTAACTGGCGTTAAATAAATCTATATATCAGCATGATTGCGATTTAAAATCTGGTCATCAGAGTTTTTACGAGAATATTGCTCTGGGAATAATGCTTAAAAACTTGCTTCAGTGTAATTACGTAGATATAATAATTCGTGCCAAGTCATCAACTAAGTACAAGTCGCCGTAGGATTGCCAAATTGATACAGTGCTTGTGCAAGCAATTACAATGCTTTGAATTCTCGCTAAAGTATCTGTTACGCTTAGGTTTAAGAGCGAAAAATTCGGCAAGAATACTTAAATTAATAAAAGCTCTTTCGATTGAGTTAGGTAGATATTACGCGATCGCCTAAGCTGTAAGAGGAAAGGTTTTTTTCTCCGTACTATATACTTACTCAAGACTTGTCGAGACAATAATACAGCAGATTGTAGGTTTATTGAATACAGTAACAACAGTTGGTAAACCAGTTGCGGAAGTGCTTGGAATTGATTAAGTCAAGAGCAGTGGCAATGAGGATATCAACCATATTTGTAGTGGTAGGGGAAAATTGACGTAAGAAAGATTTGAGTTGTGACCACCATAGTTCAATAGGATTAAAATCTGGAGAATAAGGTGATAAAGAAAGCACGTTTGCACCAACAGCTTGAATCATTGGTTTGATAGCAGCTATCTTGTGAGCGGGAAGATTGTCCATGACGACTACCGCCCCAGACCACAGTTGCGGGACTAAACACTTTTCAATAAACACTTGAAAAGCATCGCCATCCATCGCTCCATCTAAAGTCATTAGTGCTACTACACCTGTCAAGCTAATTGCACCAATTACTGTAACTCTTGCGCCTCGGTAAAAAGGTTTCAAATCATATGCTCTACTACCACGAGGGGAACGAGCATGAATTCTGGTCAAACCTAACAAAACTCCTGTTTCATCTAAAAATACTAGGTTGTGGGGTTCAATGTCCTTAACTTGCTCCCAGTATTCACCTCTGAGTTTTTGTACTCGTTCGGTTGCTGCTTGAGTGCTGCGTAACGTCTTTTTTTTCGCGTTAGTTGCTCTGTTTGTAAGGCTCGGCACATTGTACTAGGGCTTACCCATTGATTATAAGTTTCTCCCCAGTATTCACAATATTCATTTAGGGTCAAGTCTGAATGTTTTTCCACCATTTGAGCCAGCTTTGTTGAGGAGCCATACAACTTACTCTTCATCCTGCCTCCTTGTTTTTGTGGTTGCACATGACCGAGGAGCTTCTTCTGCTTGAGAATTCTTTGCACAAAGGCTTTACTCACATCAAATCTATTCGCCAACTTCCGAATCGATGTGTCTCCTCGCTCATAAGCTTTAATCACTTTTTCTCGGAAGTCAACGGAGTAAGCCTTCATATTTTCTATCAACCATTCTTTCACTCAACTGTACTCTATCTATTTAAAATACGCTGTAAATACGGAAATGTCTGGGACAATCGAGCGATTTCCAAAAGTACAACGAAGTTCTGTAAAAGCTCGTGCAATTTGCTTTCACCTCGTTGCCGCATTAATTGCGGTTGCTAACTCTGTTTTAAGTGCGCTGTGTTCTCCTTGAAGCATTGGTTTCAAGATAATTTGCCCGTCAATATATTCGCTGGCGGGTTCGGTTTCTGGTATTTGCAGAAACTCCTCTAAAGTTGTAAGCTTGGTAAGTATTTGTATCATTTCTTACTTTTGTAGCAAATACTATATTCGCTCGAATAAATCGAGCCGATACTGTTCTTCCTTTTGTCCTAATAAATGCTTTAGTTTAGTAGGAGCAAGTTCAAAAAATGAATTGTGGACTTCATCGCCACTTAAAGGATAATCGCGAGCGTAAAGCGTCCAATGCACTAAAAGCAAATGTCCGCCGGGTTCTAAATGCTCCAATATTAACTGTTGAGCTTTTTTTAAATCTTCCCAACACCAGTAATAACCAACCTCCGAAACTAAAGTTAAATCAAAGGTTTCACTGGGGAATTGCGCTGGTACAGACATAATTTCAAACCGCACGTGAGGTAACGACTGACAGCGCTTAATTGCTTGCTTTTGGGCTAAGTTTGATACGTCAATAGAAAGCAAAGCATCGCAACGTTGGGCAAGTTTTTGAGTCAATACACCAATAGAGCCGCCAATTTCAAAAGCCGAACGGTAGCGTTTTTTAGGTAAAGCAGCAATCGTCGCCGCATACTTATTAGCTTCGTACTCGCTACTCTCAAACTTCCAAGGGTCTGGGTCGCTACTATAAAGCTTATCGAAATAGCTAGGAGGTAAAGAGTTAGGTTGCGACTCGTTCATTACTTATATTCCTCTAAATACACTTCTACAGGGCGGGTAAAATTTGCTAACATTTCCTCTGTCAGCCGAAACCCTTGGGGATCATCATCAATTAAATTAGTAATTTGCGAACGGTAACAAGCGATCGCTTGTTGCTTCAACTCCCCTACAAAACTAATATCTAGCCGCCAGCTTTTTAGCTTAGAGTTATCCCAGTTTTTACCTTGCGAATCATCCCAATCCCAAATTGGATACTCGATCCGGCGCGCAGGGATATTTAAGCTAGTTAAGGCATTACTAACTAACTGAAAACTAGCGCGGTGATCGGGGTGAGGATCGTAACGCAGAGGTAAAAATACTATTTGTGGGTTAATTTGCGCTAAATAATTACTAATATCGGGGTTGTGGCTGGAAACGGAGCCATCGGGTAAGCGAAGAAAATTAATTGCTGTTGTTTCTACTCCCAAGATTGCCAAAGCTGAAATTGTCTCGCTTTCGCGCAGTTCAAGCAGAGCTTGGGGCGGATACTTCTTAGAGTTAGGATGAGACAATGTACCATCGCCAACTACTAGCACGCTTACATCACAGTCAATAGAACGTAAAGATGCGATCGCGCCTCCACATCCCAAAGTCTCATCATCGGGGTGCGGTGCAACTACTAGCGCTCTATTAACGGCAATTTCCGCCACTGAACGCAAGGGCGATTCGCTACTTAATAGTGAGTTTTTGACCATAAAGAATCAACCGAAGTAGTTTCCAACAAAGCGTACTTGCCAGCGCTTCCCAACGCCGCATCAAAAGCAGGTTGGCGCAAATATAAACTTAAATCGCGGATAATTCGCTCCATCGGATAAGGCGGTAACAAGCCGCGAGTACCAACAATTCGTTCGCTTAATTGCATTGCATCCATACAAATTTGCTCAATTTGGGTTCTGACCATATTGGTATAAGCAACTAACTTTTCTGCTTGGGGATGGTCAACGTTAGGATAGCCGCCAAAAATTGGCGCGTAATTAGCCACTAAATCCGCCGCCCCCCGCAACCACAAATTACCGCTTTCAATGGCGATCGCCATTTTGCCAATTCGGGCTTGTTGGTGCGGATCTTGAGTTCTATTTAATGCGTGTAAATACTGCCGCGTAGCGTCAAATAATGCTTCTGCTCCTCCTAACTGCACGGCAGCAAACCTAATTACTCCCGCCGTCAACCAAGGTTGGCGATAATAATCTCCTGGTTTGCCAATTAACCACTTAGCATCTAGTTCTACGCCGCTAAAATCTACTTTATAACTAGCTGTTGCCCGCATTCCCATGGGTTGCCACCAAGCCGGATCGCTGACGGTGGCTACTTCCTCCATTGGCACAATGCACATTTGCCACGTGCCATCAGGCAGTGTTCCGTTGACGAAAGGACGCTCGACGTACCCACAGCCGGAAGCAAAGGTTTTCGAGCCTTCTAACCTATACCGTCCGTCGCTGAGGGGGATAATTTTTACGCCATCTTCGGCTTCGGCATTCCATACCCCAAAAATTTTGTGGCGAAGTCGCGCATCTTCTGCTAATTGCTCGATTTGCTCTTTTGTCCCAAAACTTTGTACTAATTGCAGCGCGTTAACGTGTCCTTCATAAATGCGCCCTACCGCTAAATTTCCGCTCCCAATTTGTTTGAGCAACATTAGCGTTTCATAAATGCTACCTGCATCGATTCCCGCACCCCACCCACCTAGATGTGCTTGGAGTGGCGCACTTAGCAAGCCAGAAGTGGCAATTAATTCAAATTCTTGCGCTGGAAATGCGCCATTGCGATCGATGGCGGCGGCGTTAGCGATGCAAAAAGCTGCTATTTCTTTTGCTCTAGCTAAATGAGTAATAGCTGTACCAGAGTTAACGATTGACTTCGCGCTATACAATTGAGTGTTGATAGTTCCCCCTTCTAAAACAGCTTTGAGTGTACTGCTAAAAATAATGAACTAAAAGTATGCTTTTACACCTCTATCTTCTGTGCGATCTGACAAATAGTTAAT
>Ga0115851_100324_pt1 | contig 19948 bp, 19 predicted proteins | sample InSIn2gowninarea_FD_83865 | JGI IMG/M metagenome (GOLD analysis project Ga0115851, IMG submission 83865)
TGAGATGCACCCAATTTTCTTCCTTTATCTTTCGGCACATGAAAATATATAGGACTTCAAAAAATTATAAAATGAGAGACATCAAGTTTCTTACCAGTGAACATTTCTTCAAGAGTCTTGGAGTCCAATGCTTGATGAGGGCATCAATTTTAAACATACATGGTGGTATTTGCAGCTTCATCCCATAGGAACTTCTGAAGGCCTTGATCATGAAGCGTGGCATGAATTGTTTCTACAATAGAGCGATTCTTCCTTTCAGCCACACAATTCTCCTCAGAAGTGTATGGTGTTGTAGTCTCTTTAATTCTAGCTTCTATGCAATAATTTTGGAATTCATTAGATTCATACTTGGTCCCATTATCAGTCCTCAACATCTTGATTTTCTTCTCGAATTGGTTTTTGATCAAGGCTTTGAAGTGTCAGAACCAGGTGAACACTTCATCCTTCCTATTCAAGAATTAGATCAAAGTCTTGCGAGAATAATCATATGTAAAGATGAGATAATAGAAGTAGCCTCCCAAAGAGTTTACAGACATCATAACAGATATGTCAGAGTGGATCAATTACAGTATATCTGTGAGCTTGCTATTACTTGAGGGGAATATTCCCCTTGTAAGTTTTCCTTTGGCACATCCTGGACATACACCTTCATGCTCTATTTTGAACTCAGGCATACTTGTCACCATATATAAACATGGCGATAGCTCAGATTGGAGAAATACATGGCTCCCAAGGAATTCCTCCAACTTGATACAAATTTTCCACCCTGAACCCAAGAGTGAAAACATCTTTGAAATTTCTTTTCCAAAGAGGTACCTTTCCCTCAATGAATGCCCCCTTGAATCCTTTGTCCTCCATGGCTAAAATGGACACCAGGTTCTTCTTGAGATCAGGTACATATAATACTTCTTGCAAATGAATAGTGTTACCTTGATTCAATTGAAGGGTAACAATCTCTACTCCCTTCATCGGATAGGCAGCATCATCTCCAAGGATAATCTCCAAGTTTTTCTCCCTTTCTATCCTATTAGAGAGGGCTTCCTTATATCTAGTGAAGTGCCTTCAGGCACCACTATCAATCAACAAATATCCTGAAGTGTCAAGAGAAGAGGAGGTGGAGAGGGCCGATATAAGATAGTAAAACAAAGCACCTTCCCTTCCTTCCTCCCTTAGATACAAGCTTTCCATGGAAATGACCTTTAGACCTTGCATTATTTCTCCTTTAGCATGAGCAGAAAATGTAGTGGGGTTGCTTCTATTAGAAGCCATTTATTTCTCCACCATTCTTGTCTCTTCTTGAATGAGTCTCGAAATCAATTCTTAAAACCATGGAATTCGATCATTGTTGAGGAAAATGGTTCTAAATACATACCACTCAGGTGGAAGTCCTCCAAGGGTAGTGAGAGTAAGTTCCCTATTAGGAATGACTTCTCCAATCAAGAGTAGACCATTCTTGATCTCAGTAATCCTTAAGAAATAGGATTGAATATCCTCGTCCTTTCCCTTCTTGATATCCTTCAACTTATTCTTGAGAAATAGAATTTGATTAGAATTACTAACCTTGAATAGGGTGACCAATGTGTCATAGATCTCCTTGGAGGTCTTTAATTCAAAGATGTAGGCCATGAGAGGCTTGTCAATGGAATCCCTGATAATCTTCTTTCCTTTGACTTCAATGCTATTGTACTTGATCTTCGCAGCAGTTGATACATTTGAGGGAGGTTCACGAATTTTACCCTACAAATAGTCCATCACTTATTTTTCTTCCAAGGTGAAATCAAGAGACATCTTCCATCCATGATAGTTAGACTTATCATGGATCTTGTCTTCAGCATGGAAGTAGGATGAGGAATCCATTGAACCTTTTGTCTTTGTCCAACTATATTTAGTGACTGCTCTTTCACTCTTTCTTGGGCTTTGTGTTCACCTCAACTCTCATACCATGTTAATTTTAGGCAACAATGATATGTTCTATGTTTTAGAGAAACTTTACTTAAATTTATTTATTAGTCGAGTATTGATATCCAAATTAGCAATCAGATCAACATGATAGTAAAATGTAGATTCAACATATACATAACAGTAGAAGAAAAGTCAAGACAAGATAAAACAAGATGTGGCACCAACCAAGGACAAACCCCAATGTAGGGAAACCCTTGATAAAATCTTCTTTTAGTCTTCAATAGTTTAGCAGAGAGAGATAGTACACTTTACAAATCTGATATTTTATAACAGGAGCAAAAGAGCCCTAACTAGAAAAGTGAATGCTTGTCAACAGGGCAGATTTGACCCTCAACAAATCTGTCAACTTCAATCAACTTCGACCTCCAAACAGCAAGATAAAATGACCCTCAAAACAGTCAAATTCAGCTCAGTCAAAGTTTGGTCAAACAACCCACCTCTGATCAGCCCTAGCTGTAGTTAACACTGGTCAATAATCAACATTTAGCCTTTATTTTTACGCCTAGAAATGTAGCCTACCCAAACAAAGATAGCCCTCACAAAAATGTAGTTAGAGGAGGTCAACACGTGCTAGTCAACACTTGGTCAAATTGTGCAAAAATTTGAGAAATTCGGTATCTTGAAATTTCGCCCTCCTAAAATTTTGCTCTCCTGAAATTTTGGCTTCTTGAAATTTCACTCTCGTGAAATTTCGGCCTCCTGAAATTTGGCTCTCATGAAAGTTTGGACGTGTAGAGAGAGAGACAGACCCAGAAATATGTACCCAATAAATGAGGAGAGAGAGAGAAGTGTGAAGATGAGTGTGTCCAAATAAGGCTAGGTCACCTTGTATTTATATGCAACACTGACGATGAATAGACATGACTGTTGGGCTTCTGAGCCTACATAAGTTTGTTGGCCTACCTTGACAATTTCACCATAATAAAAATAAATTCATAACTTCATTTGTAGATGTCAGAATCATATGATCTTTAGATCAATCCTAAACCTCCTAAAGAGAGGAATCCAAGAAAAATATCAAATGTCATAAATAAGATGACCCATGTGGAGTTTGGCCCTAGTTTCCAATTTTAACATATTTACATTATTTCTAGTCATGCTCATATGAATTAATTTTTGAAGTATTTTATGGCGTCTCATCATCCTCGCATAAGTGAAAGAAAGTATAAAACTCCCACAATATTGATTCACCCCTCCCTCTGAGTATTTCCTGTATTGCTTTCTCATAGTTGGTATGAGAGTGAAGTTACTTCATATCACTTTAAGAGTTGGACTAAAGATCAAGGACCATGGCAAATGAGTAATCAAGATTTACCGATAGGGCAACAATATTCAATAAACAACAATATTCAATAGAACAAACTATGTATTCTGGAAAGTAAGGATAAAAATCTACATTTAATCACTTAGAGCTGACGTATGGGATGTTTTTGAAGAGGAATATCAAAATCCTTACGTAGTGATTACCAAAGATCAAAATATGGGCTTCACATGCAATGCTAAAGCCATGAATTCCCTACTTGCTAGCTTCCTTAACTTGTCAAAGTAATGTACTACACAACTACCAAAGCTATCTAGGACAACATGAGTAGCTCCTATGTACTGACAACAAGGTAAAGTAGGATAAACTACAAGGTTTTAGAATACAATTTGAGTCTTTGGAGATGCATTATGATGAAGATATTGTAAAGTACTTTTTAAGAGTTTATGCGGTCGTGGTCACCATAACCTGCCTCGATTAAAATTTAGATGAACATGTAGTAGTTGAAAAGGTGTTGAGATATCTTCTTGCTAGATTCAATCCCAAGGTTTCATCCATTGAAGAGATGACCAAAATTAAAACTCTCACTCTAGATCGGCTACTTAGCACATTCACTTCTTATGAGATGATAATTTCAAATGGCAAGGATGCACCAAAAGAATCAACGTTCAAAGTAGATAAGAATCCAAAGGAATAACATGACGATTCATGTTGTGAATCATATGAAGAAGAAGCCTGTTAGCCTCATACTCACATAAACAATCAATAAGTCCAAGGAGATAAGAATCCAAAGGAATAGCATGATGATTCGTGTTGTGAATCATGTGAAGAAGACCCGAGTTAGCCTCATACTCACATACACAATCAATAAGTCCAAACCCTAATTGTATCTTATTTTCAAAATACTTGTTAAACTAAAACTACCAATCTTATTGAACTTTAACAAAATTTTAATTATTTGGGAATAAAATGTTAAAGAATTTTAATTAATCTCTTACATTCTTAAATTAAACCATATAAATCTTAATAAATAAAAATAATCATTTTCTGTATTCAAGCTTCTGTGATCCATAATGAATTAAACAAAGTCTTTCAATAGAAATCACATGAGAGAATTTTTTGGTTGACGCGTTTCGAACCAACAAGTGTGGTTCATCATGAGGGCTAGATGAAGAGGCAGACCATGGCAAAGGCTTAAATAGAGAGCAATGTAGAGACATAATTTCAAGTAACAACTATATTTGAACAATAATGTTTAGATTATAATATTAATTTATCAATATATTAAAAACAAATATTATTAAGTAACGACTATATTAAACGGCTAGTTTTTGAAAAAAATATTTAAATAATGATATTATTTCATTAATTTATTAAAAATATTAATAGGTAATGGCTATATTAAACAACTAGTTTTTGACAAATAATATTTAACAAAATTTATTAAAAGAAAATATTATTAGTTCTTGAAAAATAATATTTAAATAATGATATTAATTTATTGATTTATTAAAATATTAATATGTAACTATATCAAATAGCTAGTTTTTGAAAAAATATTTAAATAATGATATTATTTCATTAATTTATTAAAAATATTAATAGCTAACGACTATATTAAATGGCTAGTTTTTGAAAAATAATATTCAAATAATGGTATTAGTTTCTTAATTTATTAATAAACTATATTAATAGCTAACGGCTATATTAATATGTAACCGCTATATTAAACGGCTAGTTTTTGAAAACAATATTTAAATTAATTTATTAAAAACAAATATTAATCAGTAACCGCTATATTAAACAACTAGTTTTTAAAATAAATAAATAAATAATCAAAGTCAAACTTTAAAAAAGGGGAGTCAAAAATTATAAAAATGTGCGAAGACCCTAATATTAAATAAAATAACTAATGAAATAAATTAAAATAAAATAAAAATAATTAAGTAAAAATAAATAGAACAAAACAAAATATACACAAGTCAAAATAAATAAATATATAAATAAAATAAAAATAAAAAAATAGAAATAAATTAAAAAAAAGAAACATATATATATATATATATATCCAAAGAAAAATAATAAAAAAAGTCAACAATAAAATATGGGGCTTATTAAACAAATAACAAGGAGTTAAGAACGAATAAGATGATAAAATACATTAAAAATATGAAGGAGCAAGAAAATAAACTCTAATGAAGAATAAATCAACAACAAATACTATAAAAAGGATGTCAATACTTACATAGATTTAAAAAATAAAAATAAAAAATTAGGAACACAAGACAAGACCCAACTTATTCCAACCATCATCTCTATTCAAATTATTGGGTCTGTTTTCAATTTTTAGGGCCTCCCTCAAAAGATGATGAAAATGACTAACCTTAGCAATGACTTCGGCCTTAGCAGATGTGATGCTTAGATTTATCTGCATACTCGGCCAAAGCAGAGGAGTGGGTCCTGCCATGCTTGATGTCAGCGGGATGGAGTGGGTCCTGCCATGCTTGATGTCAGCGGGATGCTTCCCGCTCAAGACTCTTTTGATTAATCCAACCACCACTCTCACCAATGTAGGGAGTCTCAGAGCAAGAAATAACATAAACACCCTTCATATTCTTAGGATCCACCAAATCTATTTACATTTATTTTAACAAATTTATTTATATTTAATTAAAAAGATTAAATATTAAATACGATCTCATGTAATACTAAGTGTATTACAGGGCCATGTCACAGTTAAGAAAAACTACAATTCGTTACGAACGACTTTACGAAAAAATATTTTACAAAGGAATTTTAAGATTTAAAACAATTAAATATTAAATACCATCTCATATAATGCTAAGTTAACCTCAGAAATGCTGTCTTAAATATATTTTTAAGTGGTAGAAAAAGTCCCACATGTCTCATTGACAGTTCGCACATCTTGAAGCAACCGCAGTTCAGACTGCCTCGCCGAATACTCTGCTATTATTTATATCACACTTCAAAATTTTATGTGGAAGTTCTTACGCATTGTTCACCTCAGAAAAGCCGTCTTAAATATCTTTTTTGAAGTGGTAGAAAAAGTCCCACATGTCTCATTCCACAGTTAGCACGCCTTGAAGTAACTCCAGTTCGGACTGTCTCACGGAATACTTTAACAGTTATCCTATGCTCTAAGTGATCCTATATCGCACTTCAACAGTTATTGTATGCTCCAAGTTAAGGCGCGTTCTAATTATTTAGACCATTAAACCTTTAGGTTAACGTCTAGGTTAACTATTTTAGGATTTGACCATTTTTTCACTTGAATCCGACGTTTGGATTAGGGTTTTATAGCGAAATTATATTTTCCTCTTTCAGTTTTTCGGTTGGCCCTTCTGCGTGTAGGAAAGGACTCCAAGGACTGCGTCGAGCTAAACAGAAATATAAGCTCGATCGAAATTTTGACTCGAATTTCATTGCAGAGGACAATGGAAAATAGTGTGTGGAACAAGCTGCCAGATGATCTGGAAATTCTAGTACTCCTATGGCTTTCCCCATTGGATTTACGTAGACTCTCATTAACTTGCAAGTATTTCCACTCATTATTATCAGATAAATCCTTCCCTACTCACTATGACCGACACCGCCTCGCCCACACTGTCTTTGTTGCTTCACTTCCGCTTCAGAATCGCATGCAGAAGACGGTTTTAAAATTACTTATTTGGCAGCAAGGAAGGAATCCTATGTCCCGGTGGCAGATCGAACTCTTCGGTTATTTGAGGGGATCCCGCTGGTGGTTGTCTAGTTGCGGCGACGGGTTCGTCTGTTTCAGAGGGCCCTGTAACGAAAAGAAGTTATTGGTGTTTAACCCTCTCTTTCCCCACGAGTACAGGATTTTGAGTCTTCCCGCAGCATTCAATTACCAGCATGTTTTGTATTCAGCAATCGCCTTCGACCGAAAAAATAGCGTCTGCAAGCTCATCTGCTGGGCCAAGTTCTCAGACGACATAATTATCACTGGTTTTCATAACTCCAAAGAAGGTACATGGAAAAGGATACCAGAATGCGGCAATGGAAGTGGTAAACATTTCATTATTCGGCAGAGTGCTCAGCTTGTGAACGAGCGGTTCTTGTGCTGGCTCTGCACTGACACTATTTCATCTGTAAACACGGTGTTGGTGTTTGACGTGGAAGAAGAGATGTGGAAGGAGCCAATTCCTCTGGGTAATGGGTCTTTTATTTGCGTCATACAACATGAAAAACGGCTGTGTTTAATAAAAAGAAGATGCCAGAAGAAAGAGACGATTTTTGAGTTATGGAAGTTTGATCTGAAACAAAGAGTTTTGGAGCAGCTGGAATACATCCGGCCTCCGACTACCCGGGAAACAAACTACTGTCGAGGTATGCACTTGTTTTATGGATGGTCCCGGGGATTCCTTAGGGTTGTAGAATGCAATATAAAAGAGAAAAGTTTATGTACGTGGGTTTATGATATCTCACATCATTCGTGGCAATCTTTGGGCGATCTCGGAATAGGTTATGATTGTTTCGAAGGGAGCCTGTTCAGGTTGGCTGTGTAGTCGTAAGCGAGTGTGGTAGAGGAAATTAGGAATTGCTTCTCATTTTGTGTTTTAATTATTATTCGATTTTCTGCAAATGAAAGGGGTGGGAAAATCTTATAATTAAGACCGAGATTTATATTACTCATAATTGAATACAATGTGGAGAGAAGAGCAAACTCATTGAATGAATGAATTAGCGGCTGTAAGAACGAATTCTTGTAGAAACATTTTGAATGAATTACTGCTTGCACTAGTGGATGCTCGTATAAATTATATTTCTGTAAGCTTTATCAATTATTTATTTATAATGTTTTATGAGAATTTTTTTGGTTCATTAACAAGTGTATAAGATATAGATTAACATATTAGTGGAGTATGTTTGCATGTTTTAGGGTGGTTGAAATTAAGAATTTTTTTCTGCAAATTTGAATAACTTGTCATTTTTCCTATATTTGCTTTTCTATTTATTAATTTTATGATGATCTTATGATTATGTTAGTGATAGATGGTTAATATAAATATTTTAAATATATTATAATTAGTTGGTTTAAGAGTTATTTAATTAGGAAATTATGTTAGTATTTTTTTCAAGGATTTGGGTTGATTTTTGAAACCATTTTATATTTAACTAAGCTTACATATTTGTATGAAATTATTATCCCAAATGAGAGAAAGTCTAATTGGGACTTGCCATTAGGTTATTTCTCTAGCCATTATATGAAATTTTCTACATATCAACAATTGGGTGGCTAGAAGAGGGCCCCACATAATGCATGTTGCATAAACCATCAAACAAATCTAGGCCACATTCATGTAGATAATGATGACCCTCAACAAGGCCCATAGAGTCAAACTCTAGTAAAGCCTATGAGTTTATTCAAATAGTAGTTGAATATGTATTTACATCCTCTATTTGTACCCAAAAGTTTTAGGTTTTGTATCTTTCCCAATCAACTATACATGAATAATCTTTAGGTCCAATTTAATCTCTAGAACAATAAATATTAGATTCTAGGATCACTAAAGAAATTGTGATAGATATTCTTCCCTAGTTTCAACATGTATGAGTTCTAACAAAACCCCATAGCAAGAAAGTTGTCCAATAACCAATGAACTATATCATAATTGTTAAAGCGAAAAATGCTTAGATTGAAGAGTCTAGTGGTTACCCTTGTTTTGCTAATGCTAACCCATTTCTTAATTGGGAAATTGTGAAGATTAAATCTCTTATAACCATTTCTTCACCTCTAGGTAGTCCTCCTTAAGTGCACTTATCATCTCATATCTTCCTCACAAAGAACTACTAGTAATCCTCCATTTACAAGCATGGACAAAGCTCAAAGTCCTAGAAGGATATGCTTATCATTTGTAGTAGTTCAAGTTAGTGGAGCTCACAAGATTTACCCAAACATCTAGAGAAACTTATCCCAAAAATTGATCTTGGCAGAAGATGATGTTAACAAAATCATACTTGCCATGAATTTAATGAATGCAGAGCATGAATATGTCCATTGTATACATTTTCCTTATATCTTTGAAGGAAAGTCCTTAATTTTATATTTTGAATTTAAAATGTGAGGTCAATCACAACTTGGGAATTATTTGTACATGAGTTCTTAGCTAAATTTGGTGAACATAAGTTCCCAAATACTTTAGTCTTGGAGTTATGTAGATGAAAATGATCCCTAAAGAGAAAAAATATATTTTTGACTCTTGATTAATATCTATGATAATACCAAACCATATATTACTGTCATAAATGAGTTCCATGCTATAGAGCTACAATCCTCTATTGCAATTTTGGTCAAGAGGGAAAGGAAAAATAATTTACCTAAAACATTTGGAGAGACATAAGAGGTACAAAAGTACATAATTAGCATATCGCCTAAATAATGTTCTAAAGAAAGGAAAGCATCTCTACATATTACCGGATGAGCAATTACCAAGACAACAAAAGAGGTGATGTAAAGAGGTTGTCCATGTAGAAAGCCTTCAAAAATATTATCCAAAAACTAGGCATTGGTATCTCACACCTCAACAAGACTTTAGGAGAAGATACTTTATAGGAAATAAGAGACCACCCTTTAGAAGAAATTTCATGAACCTCCCTAATGAACGTCATTATGAAATTTAGTTTGAGGAGAATGAAGAACCAAACCACAAGTAAGATGAGGCAGAGAAGGATTAAGATCAAAAATCACCATTTAATATAACTTGGGATATTTATTTAAGAGTACTTGATGATGAAGAGGAAAAAGAGGTTGAATAAGTAAATGTTCCACAAATATTAAATAAAGGACCTCTACATCTATTAATGGCACTTGATCCACCAACATTCAGGGGATCTCCCTAGTATGAAGTCCCAACTAGATCTCACATATTTGGTGTAGGAGTCCCATCCAGTACGATGGCCTAGTTTCCATTATCTTAAAGATATGCCTTAGATATTTCTTGTCAACACGTTAGAGTGGTTTTCTTTGTCTTCAAACAATGAGGTTCATGTGCATGGTGAGTGCTAGTGTTACTTGTGTCATGGTTCTTTCACTGCGGAAGGAGAGAGCGGAAGTGAGGCTCGAGTCGAAAGGGAAGAATCCCAACTCTGTCACAGACACACAACATGACACAACATGTGCAGCTACTAGAGGAGTATTCCACACAGATGTGACAGTCACAACACACAAGAAGGGATAGCACATACAACAATCAACGAAGTAGTCCACGCGAGTGTGATGGTCGTTATAACAAGTTTATGTGAAATGTTTTGCATGATGTTTGGTGAGGCAACCCATGTGAACAAGACAATGTTAACAACTTATACAAAACATTTTGATAAATATATGTATTAGAGCAACCAAACGAGTTCAATTGTTTTAACATAGGTTAAAGAAACATGCATTACAAGTGTTCAAGGTGAGTCTTACAAGCAATTACAATACATGTGTGAAAACGTGCTAGCTTGTTATTAGGATTTTGAATTAAGTGAAGGTTCCAAGACACATCGGTACACCATACGTCACTAACCCCGTGAAAGGGGCATTGGAGACACTGATCACTCCACAAAGAAAATACTACAGACTCTCAAGGCTATGTGGGAGGAACCTATGTGAAAAAGTCCTCTTCATGTATAAATGGGGGTATAGCCAAGGGTAAAACTAGCCCTTGTGACTGTTTGACTTCCCTTATGATTGTTTGAATTTCATGCCTTTTCAGATTACATGACTCTTCATATTACATGTCGATCTCTTGGACTTCCACATTACATTAAATTGATTTACAAAAATTGTAGAAATTCCCGTTGTAGATCAACAGATTATGCAATATACTAATGCAAAATAAGAGATCTACTTCTACAACAAACTTTGTGGAAGCTTAATCAATTTGAGCAAGATCAATAAGAACACATATAACTGAGAATGAGAAAGAAATCACATATGAACACAGAAGAATAATCCTGGGGAAAGCCTCAGCCTAAAAACCCAATCTCTGTAATATCATTTAAATGGAAATATGTTCATATTACATAAAGAACTAGCTCACAAGCTATCCTGCTCTCACTGCAATCCAACAATACAGCTCATAGACTGAGAAGACAAAAAAATATGCCTTTCCTTAGCCATCCAAGCCTCCTATTTCCTTGCACAGTTTTTCTTAGGGTCCAGTGATGCCACCTGTGTGAATTGGTCTCATTCACACTCACTAAACTGATGAAGTAACTGCGCAATCCTCAAGGAATGAATTCCTTCTGCATGCAAGAGATATCCACCAAGGAATATTCCTGCAACTAATAGCACACTGTCCCACTATCTGATCTCAACTAGATCTCTGACTAAACTGACATGCATGAGTTATTTATGAGAGAATATTTAGTTATTTGAAGTGTAACAGTTACATGCATGCATGCATTAACTAACTGAACTCACAATTAGTTCAACAAACTATTTGAACTAATCTAACTGGACTTAACTTAGATAACTGAGCTAACTAATTACAACTCAAAGTACAACTCATCATCATCTCCTTAATTAAGGGATAAATTCCTCAATCAATGGAGAAACTATTGCATGCCTTCACATAGACTTCATGTTTAATTTTCTCCAACTAATTTACCCAAGATGAATTAATTAATTATTTTTCAAACAACTGCTAAGATCAAATTCGAATTTTTACTTCTCTATTTTAGTTCAGGGACTAACTAAAATAGGAAGGTATCCCAAAATGCTATTTATAGTAGTGTTATTTTTAACACTTCTATTTTTAGCATTTCTTGTGTTGGGTGTGGAGAATGATTATCATCCTAATTTAAAAGTCTTTGTTTGAACTAGATATATACCCCAGGAAGATTGTACACCCCTCCATGCAGGGGGGACTTGTCTCCCCATGGGGGTTTGGGGGCACCATCCCCCCCAGCTAGGGGGTTCGAGGGCCAGCGGTCCCCCAGTGGGGGTTTTGGGGGTAGCACCCCTAAAGCTCAAAATAGATGTAAAATTGCCTTGTAAAAGTATAGTAATTTCTAGTCAATCTGGGTCGTTCATTAGGCAAATGATTTAACGATAGAATTTATGTTTAGTTTAGGTTTTTTTTCCCTAGAAGGAAACCCCTTTTCTGATGGTATTGTATTGAGGTTGTGGAACATATGTGTATTCTCAGACCGAGAAACAGATAGGTGAGACTGTGAGAGAAAACATAGGATATTACAGCAGATCTGTTGTAGGTTGTGTCTCTTCATTTTGTTGGATAATAGAAAGGAAGGACTGATTGTTTGGGGTGGATGTAGCCCAAACTAGGTGAACAACGTATATCTGTGTCTCTCTGGTTTTATGTGTTCTTTTTTTTGTTGCATATTATATGTCTTGCATTTCTCTGTCATATATAGTATTTTTCTAACATCTTGTTGCTATCTTCAACACTCCCTCTCAATAAGAAAGGGATTATCAATAATCCCAATCCTATCTATATGGAACTCAAACTTGCATTTTGACAATGCCTTCGTCAAAATATCTGCATTCTATTCCTCGATTGAAACATATAACAACAACATGATCCTCTTGACTACACAGTTTCAAAGATGGTGATACCAGATATCAATGTGCTCGGACCTGTCATGAAAAGCTGGATTCTCATAGAGTTTGATGCAACTCTGATTATCGCAGTAGATCATTGTAGGATCCATCCTTTGAACAAACAATCCCACTAGAATCGTCCACATGCAAATGGCCTCACATGCAGCCTGACTAGCAGCCATGTATTTAGCCTCTGCTAAGCTAAGTGAAATTGATCTCTATTTCTTACTGTACCATGAAACTACAGTTGAACCAAGGTTGAAGATTCCTCCAGAAGTGCTCTTCTGGTCTAATAAACTCTGTGCACAATCCACATTTGTGAAGCCCTGAAGCTTCACTCCCTTTGTTCATTTATACCAAAATCCAAAATAAGATTTGCCTCTGAGGTATCTCAGCACATGCTTTGCTGCCTTCCAAAATAGCTTGTTAGGCTAAACCATAGCTTGATTCAGCTGGTTCAACACAAAGCATAAGTCGGGTCATGTGTTCACTAGATACATAAGTGAACTCACCAGATGCCGATAAATAGTAGCAACTACTACCTCACTTGAAGTAGCATCCTCCTTCGTCCAGTTTCGAGCTAGAGGAGTCTGCATGGGTTTTCACTTCTCCATATGGAACCACCTAAGGATCTCATTGGCATACTTGCCTTGAGACACAAAAACTTCTCCATCTCTCTACCACACTTCTATGCCTAGAAATTAGTGCATAAGACCCATGTCTTTCATTTCGAACTCTCTTGCAAGGTCCTCCTTGCAAGACTGGATCAAATGATCATCACCTATCAAAATCAGATCATTGACATAAAGAAAAATGATCAATGGCTTACCTGCTACCATGATGTGTTAGAGGTTCACATATGCTCACTCTTGGTGAAGCCCAACCGAGTGAAATAGTTGTCGATCTTGGTGTACCAAACATGGGGTGCTTTCTTTAGCCCATACAAAGCCCTCTTGAGTCGGCACACATGCGACCCACGATCAAAGGTCTCGAAACCTTCTGGCTGCTTAATGTACACCTCCTCCTCAATCTTCCCATTGAGGAATGTTACCTTCACATCCATCTGATGGATCCTCCAACCCATTTGAGCTGATAGTCCCAACATTGATCCGATAGATGAGTACCTTGTTACAGGAGCAAAGGTCTCATCGTAGTTTATCCCCTCAACTTGTGAGAAACCACAGGCAACAAACCTTTCCTTATGTTTCTCAACACTGCCATCAGTTACCTGCTTTACCTTCTAAAGCCATATGGAACTCACCACTAACTTGTCCTAAGGTCTTGGGACAACATCCCGCACATAACTCTGCATGATGGAGTCATACTCCTCCACCATTGCATCAACCCAGACAAGTTGTTGCACTGCCTCCTCGAATGAATAAGGCTTTGAATCTACATACTCCCCAACCAAGGCCATGTAACCAGTGTACTACTCAGGAAACCTCCTCTATCTGCACTAAGAAGATGGTTGTCCCACATTCTACCATGCATCCAACATCAACCTATCATCTTCCCTTGAGCGTTTCTTCCCATCTCTGGAAGACTCATCATGAGAGGATGTCTCCACTCTCAGATCCTCTACATGTGGCTACTTTGCATCAATCTAAGGCTCGTCCTCCTTAGGAACTAAAATTTCCTCATCTGCATGCAACTTGAGATCCCTCTCAAGTGATACTCACATGGCTTTCTACCCATCGAACTTCAGATCCCTACGTGCCACTATCCTCTGACTAGTAGGTAGGAACACTTGATAATTAGGGTTGTATCCATGTACCCCACAAGTATTCCCAACTTGGCTGTTAGATCTAGCTCCTTTCGATCATCTTTGGTCACATGGCAGTAAACCGATGATCCAAAGATTCACAAGTGACTCACATCTAGTCACTTCCTGGAAAAGGCCTCCATAGGTGTCTTCATTCCAATTATACGGTGTGAGCTTCTGTTCTGCAAGTATATTGTTGTATTGCATGCCTCAGCCCACAAATGCAGTGGTAGGCTTTGGTCATGCAACATCACTCGAGCTGTTTCCACAATCAATCTGTTCTTCATTTCGGCCACCCCATTCTACTGTGTGTTATGGGGTGTCATCAACTCCCGCTTAATTCCTTCTGCAGTGCAAAAAGTCCTTAAACTACCGGGAGACATACTCTCCACCACTGTCACTATGAAAGGCTTTTATTTTATTTCCAGACTCTTTCTCTGCCAAGGCTTTAAACTTACAAAATCTCGAGAAGTTCTGATCCTTCTTTTGCATAAAGTAGATCCAACATCTACGAAAAAAATCATCAATAAAAATAACATATTACATTTGTTTAGTGATGGAGGCTGTAGAGAATGGTCCACAAACATCTAAGTGAACTCGCTCCAGGATTGCTCTAGCTCTACTATCTCAATCTGAAAAGAAATATTTCACATACTTACCCAAGGTACAACCTTTGCATGTATCTGTTTGCTCTAATTTTCCCTTGGGAATTCTGGTAGAAATCTGTTGCATGATCTTCAGGGCTCCCTGGTGCAAGTGACCCAATCTTCTATGACATAACTCACCAACATCTTGGCTTTACACCAACTCAACTCTGGAACTCAATATAATGCAATCATCTACCTCAAACTTGTAGAGATTCTTTACTCGAATCTCAATTCACTTTGTCTATCCAGTGTCGATATGCCTCAAAACTACTTTTCCTTTACTAAATACTACATCATAACCTTTATCTTCTAGCATAATAATGGACATAAGATTCTTCTTCAGACCTGGTACATACTTTACATCAGTCAGGGTGAGGGGAGCTCCATGCTCCCTCTGAAACACAACTGTACCTTCACCTGACACATGGTACTTTCCATCATTGCCCATCTTGATCCGCATCTGGAGATCCTTATCCTCCAAGGTACTGAAAAGATTCTTGTCACTTGACTTGTGGAATGAAGCTCCACTATTTAGGTACCAAACACATCCCACCATGGATGAAACCATGCATGCGATAAGAAAGAAATCCAACTCAAACTGTGAGGCCATTGCCTCACCATCAGATCCCTTCGAGGATTCCTTCTCGAATTTCTTCTGTGGACAATTCGTAGCATAATGTCCCACTTCATGACAATGAAAGCATCGCTCTTTCGATTTGTCAAACTTCTCCCCACCATGCGAAGAACTAAATTTGGATTGGGACGCCTTCCCTTTCACCTTCCTTGCCTTACTCGCTAAGGCTAGATTTTCCTCATCATCTTGCTCTGATGACACTCCATCTCTGGTGCTTCTTCTTATCTCCTCCTGCATCAGATCCGACCAAATTCGTTCCAAATCTGGCAGTTTTTCTCTTTCATTTAGTGAGTATTGGTAGCTATGCCAGCTCTTAGGAAGACTGAGGAGAGCTAGAATCCCCATGTCGTCATCGGCGGCTGTGATCCCCACACTTGCAAGCTCATCCCTGCAGGCGATGAGCTTATTCAGGAACATAGAGATCGTGTCGCCCTTTTCACACTTGATTTTCCAAAGCTTGCCTTTCAGTGCCAACTTCCTCTGATCGCTACTATTCTGATATAGATCTTTCAATGTTTTCCACATTTAAAACAATGTCTCCTTCCCATGGAGGCTTGATACTCTGTGGTCTCGAACTCCCTCCAGAAGGATTCTCCTTGCTCTAGCCACACATTTCTTCCATTGGGTTGATTTTGTAGCATTAGCCGCAGTAGGCTTGGGGACTTCTTGATCAATGTAATCCTTTAGACCATTATCCTCTAATACTGCTTCCATGTGATCCTTCGAGGCCATATAATTCAAGATGCCATCAAGGGCATACTCGAGCCTTAAACCGTTGAATTCTATTGGTGAAATTGAGATGTGATAAGAACTCGATTTCTATATTCAGGAACCTCAAACTTCAAACTTCTCCTTTCTTATATACAGTTCTCTCCTTTGATCACCTTTGCCCTGATACCATGTAGAAATTCTAATTGTAGATCAACAGATTATGCAATATACTAAAGAAAAATACAAGATCCACTTCTACGAAAAACTTTATGGAAGCTTAATCAACTTGAGCAAGATCAATAAGAACACATATAAGTGAGAATGAGAAAGAAATCACACATGAACACAAAAGAATAATCCTAGGGAAAGCCTCAACCTAAAACCCCAATCTCTATAATATCATATAAGTGGAAATATGTTTAGATTACGTAAAGAATCAACTCAAAAGCTATCCTGCTCTCTCTGAAATCCAACAATACAACTCACAGACTGAGTAGACAACACATATGCCTCTCCTCAACCCTCCAAACTTCCTATTTCCTTGTGCAGTTTTTCCTGGGGTCTAGTGATGCCACCTGTGTGAATTGGCCTCATTCACACTCACTAAACTGAAGAACTAACTACGCAATCCTCAAGGAATTAATTCCTTCTACATGAAAGATATATCTACCAAGGAATATTCCTGCAACTAATAGTACATTTTCCCACCATCTGATCTCAATTGGGTCTCTAACTAAACTGACATGCATGAGTTATTTATGAGATAATATTCAATTATCTAAAGTGCAGCAGTTACATGCATGCATCCATTAACTCACTGAACTCACAATTAGTTCAAAAAACTATTTTAACTAATCTAATTGGACTTAACTTAGATAACTGAGATAACTAATTACAATTCATTCTCATCTCCTTAACTAAGGGATAAATGCATCAATCAATGGAGAAACTGTTGCATGTCTTCACATAGACTTCATGTCTAATTTTCTCCAACTAATTAACTCAAGATGAATTAATTAATTATTTTTCAAACAACTACTAAGATCAAATTTGAATTTTTGCTTCTCTATTTCAGTTCAGGGACTAACTAAAATAGGAAGGTATCTCGAAATGCTATTTATAGCAGTGCTATTTTTAGCACTTCTATTTTTAGCATTTCTTGTTGCTATTTTCAACAAAAATATGGCCCATAGTAGTGGTGTGGCAAACATGACTCATGAAACAACTTGACACCATAGTGCTGGTATGTTCATGTTGCTGCTGGTGTCCATGTCGAGCTATAGTGTTGCTTAGTGATGAATGTCCTCTTGGTGTGTCATAGCTTCACCTCCACATGGAAAGGTGTGTGGAGTCTTCTATGGCCTTCGTGTTTTCTTGATGTTGCATGTGCACGTCGCTCCTTTGCTCTTGCTTTCGCATGTTTCACATGTTCATCCATTCGTGAAAAAATATCCTCACATGTTTGTTTCTTCACGAAAATATATCCTCGCATGTTCGTCTCTTCATGAAAACATATCCTCACATGCATCATCCATTAGCGAAAAAAATCTCCTCACATACATTGTCTGTTCACGAGAAAATATCCTCGCATGCATTGTTCATTCATCCATTCGTGAACAAATCTCCTTGCACGTGCTCTCCTTGTTCATTCCGTCTGTCATCACATCATGTCTTATCCATGTACCTGTATTTGAAATCACTCATGACGAGATGACATGAAATCCATAAACCTCCTAGTGTACCATGATGCATTTTCGTTCACTTTCATATTCATGTGACCGAGAAAGAGGACGAGGCTATGAAACTGTGCAAGCAAGATTTCAAGCCGGGATGCGGGCTCAGGGCATTACCGGTGAAAATTCCATAGAAGTCACTAAGAGTATGAGATGGAAAATTCGGATCAGAAGTAAGTGTCCACAAGATATGTCTCAGGCGGTGGGCAGATCTGCATAATTTTTTGGAGGAAGAAGTGCAAGCAGCAAAGAAGCTTCGTAGAAAAAATTGCACAATTCCTCCGAGGAGCTAGTAATGGGCTACAGGAGGCTTGCCAGGAAAAAATGCGCATTTTTTCAAGTTGCTAGTAGTGGGCTATAGGAGTACTACTAGTGAAAACTGTAGAAATGATCATAGGCTCACTTGTTGGACATCCTATTGAGGTTTTTGAGTTGAGCGAGATGTTGGACATCCCATCATAGTTTTTGAGCTGAGAAGGATGTCGCGCAGCTGGGTGACTACTCATGAAAACTGTGGAGTTTTGTCGAAGAGAAACAAGCCGGATGTCTGGGTGACTAGTTGGAAAATCTGCATGACTTTCTTAGGGAGACAGGGATGGACACAAACTTTCTTTCTGGCACGTCAGCACAATTTCTTTAATCAGTGGAGCAAGCAAGATCTACAACTTTTGCAAAAACTTTTGGGGGAGTGATTCCTGGGGTCACTGCTCGGTTTAACTCTTCGGTTGACCAGCTAGAGGGATGGTTGATTCGACTGCAGGGAGTGTAGATTTAGATGGCTTACTGAGAAATTTATGTGTTTTTCTTAGTGACAGTCAGTTCAGTCGATTCCAATATTCCACAGTGCAAGCTTCATCGGAGACAACCTCAAGCTCTGTGCAAATCTGGGTAGCAGTACACGTTCACTGAGTGCTGACCAAATGTTGGAGGGTAGTAGCTCAGCTAGGGTCCAAATGTTCGAGGGTCATCGGGTTATAAAGACTTCAACAAAATGACTAAGTGTGTGAGTGACTGAATGTGTGCATATGTGATCTTGTGAACACACACTCAATATTACTCGACGACAAGATGCCTTAAACCATCAGGACAACATATACTTAGTGTTACTAACCATCAGTATGAGCGACAAGCGTAATGCTTGTGATAGATCGTTGAACGACCACGACATTCTTGCACAAAAATGCATACAAATTCATGTGTGAGTGTGATGGATGTTTACATAATGAATACAACTTGTACACATGAAGTGGGACCTTGTGCATGACCAAAACATGGCTGCAAGTGTGACATTGTGGCCAACATGTAAGAAATTATCTATTGAATGGTCAAGAAAGGAGGGTACAAAGATTGGACATAAGCCCATGAGGTCAGCCCAAGTACTTTCAAAAATCAAGTAAAACCCAAGGGAGGCTCTGAAACTGGATGTAGGAAAAATTTATGGAGGGCCTTGTAGTAGAACAACACTAGATATGAAAACTTATACTCTAAATTTTTTTAACCCGCGAGTCAAACTACCCTTCCCGATTTTTAAACATTGTGATCAAGATGAAACTTTTTGTTGTGTCTTACTAAGTTGGTGAAAGGTGAACCATGTCTATGCATGTGGCAAGTGGGGAAGTCTAGGTAAGCCAAACAACAATTCAATACTT
>Ga0115851_100326_pt1 | contig 19899 bp, 4 predicted proteins | sample InSIn2gowninarea_FD_83865 | JGI IMG/M metagenome (GOLD analysis project Ga0115851, IMG submission 83865)
CACTCTTAGGTTCTAAAGCTTTATGCTTTTCATCTGGAATATGGGCCCATGCTTCACTTCCAAAAACACGAAAGTGACTTACATCTGGTTGTGAGCAGTGTCCTTTTGGTGTTCTTTCTGAGGAACTTACCCTGTAAATTCCTACACTTTCCCTATCTTTATCCTCTCCTTTTCTCTCTCTTCCATCGTCTCCTCTCTCCCTCATTCCATCTTCATCTCTCCCTTGTCACTCCCTCTCTTTCCCCCTCCAAATCCATCTCTCTCCCTCCCTATCTCCCCCTCCTCTCTCTCTTCCTTTCTCTCTCTCACTGTGTCTTTCACCACTATGTCTCTATCCCATACTCTATTCCCCCTTCCATCTCACTCTCTTTCTTAAATATGATCCCATTGTCTTGTGTTTAAGAAAGTATCTAAATTAATAAAGAACATAATTGGTTGTAAAATATTAAACCTATATTTTGGATCAATCATGTTAAATAAAATACAATAATAAAAAATTAAATGAATCACGCACTATCTTTCCTATATCATTGTTAATCACTTTGCTTTCTAATCACTTGGATCCTCAGTTAAGATGCATCTATCCTGGTTCTTTATAATATTATTTATATTATATAAAATTCACATATGTATATATTAAATTATTCTCATTTTTAATTTATTAAAACCTCCATTTACTATCTATGACAATATTGTTAGTAGTCGTGAGGATGGAGGGTTTAGATATACCTCAAGAATAATTATGACATTTTTTTCACTTAGATTTAATTAAAAAATGTTATAAAATTAAATTTAAATAAAATATTTTTATTTTGAAATAAGTTATTGTTTTTGGGCATGTGGTATTGATAAGCCATGGTATTGGCCCATGGTATTGTAACAATTAAAATCCTAGATCCATAACATAATAATCAAAAGTCTAGATGGCCCAAGGTATTGATAAACCATGGTAGTAGCCCATGGGATTATAATTTTCTTCCCTCCTCTCTCCTCGTGGGTATTGACCCATGGAATTGTGAAAAAACCTACTTAGAAGAGAATAATATCCATGGTAAATATTCATGATTAAAAATATTGTCATATTGTAAATATTAAGTTTTTATCCGCTTATTAATTAAATTTATAGATGGAACACATCTATCTTAATGGTTACAAATATATTGATTACATAAAATATAATATTACAATATTATATGTTACCCAATATTTATAACCACCCCCACCTAATAAATAGTGGCCAGGGGTGGGGAGAAATACTAGTTAAAATGTACTATTATTAAATTTTACCTAATTTTTTAGGTCACACCCCACCCTAAATATTACATTCTACTCAATATTTCCCCTCACTCCTACTAATTTTATTGAGCACCTTCCATTATATTGAGTTTACCTTCCTACAACTGAAAATAAGATTTTTTATTTTAATTAATTTGATTTATTTTTTAAATAATTTATTTATTTATTTCAAGGTATAGTAACGTTACGCATATCTTCTGTATATACAATATATATTAGCGGACACATATTTTTTTTAATGTAACATTATCTCCCTCATATTTTTTTTATAATAATTTATTTTATTTTATTTTAAAGTAACGTTACACATATCTTGAGCTTATACAATATATATTAGCCGACACATATATAGTAACGTTGTAACCTTACACATATTGTTACAAATATCTTCCGCATAAACAATATATATTAGCCCACACATATTTTTTTTTAATGTAATGTTACGTTATGTTAGGTGACAACATCTCCTTCATATTTTTTTAATTATTTTTTTAATGTAACATTATGTTACATGACAACATCTCTCTCATATTATTTTAATATTTTTTAATGTAACGTTACGTTACCTGACAACATCTCCCTCATATACTGGGTTGTAGAGCTCCTCTCGACCCAATTATATGAACATATTTAACATAGCTTTGAAATTTTAATATCCATAATATTTATTTGAAAAATAAAATACATATATAAAATTACAAATATCTTTATAATTTTGAACCAACATTTAAGTTCTTACTCGAAAAATATTATATATATATATATATATATATATATATATATATATATATTTGTCTTCAAAACTGTGTGTTACATATATATGTTTATTTTGATATACCAACTTTTGACCAAACCATAGTCAAAAAAATAGTCTTCTATGAGAGACTAGTGATATCATGGTTTTACAAAATGAGTAGAGAGTACATACAAAATTAGCTAGACTAGCCTAGAGAAAATTGTGTCGTTAAAAAAAATGAGCAGGAGCATGACTAACAAGTCTAAGAGTCAAAATTTGTAGCAGTCACCTGAGTTGGTTCATTTGTTTTGTCGGGAGTGCTTCTAGCTGGTGAGGGATGCCCGTATGGTGCTCATGGTGGCTTGGATGCTGATCATTATCCCATCAACCCTATGCTTAGTGTGGTCCAACAATATTATTTCGAGGAGTAACTTCATATTCTAATACAAATCAATGGTATGCATATATTGGTTAAACCTGCCACAAGTGTGCCCCACATCGGGAACCTAATCGTCCAGGTCCACTAAAAATTCAATGTTTGAACATTGATGTTGATGAGAAGTCCCTTCCCTTTCCAAGTTGGTTAATTCCTCCTAGACTGGCTCCAAGGTGAGGTCTCAAAATTGGTAAGCAACCTCTTGAAGCCTATGGTGATCACATGTATGTCCATGACAGGCATGCTACTGATAGAAGGTGGCCCCTCAACGAACACACATGCGTTGATGGATCGTGATGTCAAACCAACCACAAAAATGACAAGAGACAGAGAACATGGCAGACAAATGGGCATTGATTGCAGAAAGGGAACCATAAAGATAAGGGGAGAGAACACATAACTAGGGGAATAGAGAAAAGCGGGGCAAGGGGAGAAGAGGAGTTGCTAACCCACGACTGGGGAGTAAGAAGGTCATGAAGATAGGTGAGAATGGGCGATGAATTGATCAGTATGGGAATCACCAGGGGTTAAGCCACAACTGTAAGAGGGGTAGAAGGCTAGGACATGAAAGCTGCAAAAACGAGAGGGAGAAAAGAAATGCAAGCACGTAGAGAGCTTAAAGAGCCAGGAAAGGAAAATAGAATGCTGCTAGGGAATATGAAATGAAAGAGAAATTAATTGCATACTTGAGAAAGATGAGTCAGTGGGTGTTGTCAAGAAAATAGTGTCATAGATGGAGGAGACAACCAAGCTACTACCTCCTGCTGTTAGCCGGGCACTCTAACATGTATGCTAAGAGGATGGATTCGGGGATAAAAACAAAAAACGTGAGCTTTCCACCCATAGAGTCAGATGGAAAGTAGCTAGTAGCGTCATAAATACCTAATAATGCATATGATATTTTAGCCACCAGTAATAGGGCATAATCGAGCTTCACCAAGGTGAGTTGACCAAAGTCCTTCATGGAGGGGAATCCAAAAAATGGATGAGGATACAAACCATAGAGAAAGGCGTTGAACCATAATGTTCCCCTCCAACACCTAGCATAAATAGCTTAGTGGAAGGTGTTACTTTCGCCTAACCCAACCTCCATAGTTCCATCAGGGAAGTGGGGTCATAATATTTCTCATTCTTTCAACTTCTTTGACTATTGCCAAACATCATCGTCGCATTCGTTTCGTCAACACCTTCCTAAATGTATAAAATTTGACCCCTTGACTTACGAGTTGATAGATATGGCCATTCAGTGTTGACCCATTAACTTGTCACTCACATCACTGTTGAGAAATCTATGGCATCAAGATTAGGTGATTTCTCTATTAATGATAACTGCTTGTGAATGATTTTCACTTCAATAGATTATGATCTTCTCTTTAGTTGGATTATTATAATGTTATTCTTCATCAAACAACTACCAAATCATAAACAACAAAGGGACAAGAGAAACATAATATAGGCGATCAGCCAGGGCCAAAACCTCTCCCACTTGAGAGGAAAACCCAAACAAAATCTTCTTCTTAGAGAGACTTCAATTGATGAATACCAAGACCATGACTAAGAACCTTGACCAAGATTCATCCAAGACCGAGTCACCTTTATACTTGAGCTTGTTTCTAGACTTCAAATTCAATCTTAGCAACATTCTTACTGCAACCTCGTCCTTCTTCTCTGTAATTTGGTTCACCTGCACTTCTGCAACTTTTCAGCCTTCCCTTTAAAAACCATATGTTACAATAGGGAGGAGATCATGGAGATATTTGTCCTTCTATGGCTTTGCTATGCCTTCCTTGCCTTCTTAGTGAACTCGACCCTCCAAGTAGACCTTGTTGTCACCAATGTTAAATAATTTGGGGTGACTGAAATTCGTCCTATCTGCAGCAGTTTGAAACCCTAGATCCCTTCACATGTGTGACATAAAAATTGCCCTAAAACATATCCAAAATAACTCGGCTTTTGGTCCCTTCTTCTTCGCTTGGATGAAGGGTCTTCTTATGTGTTTTCACACTTCTTCTTGCTTTTGACCTTGAATGAATTCCTTATGTTCATATGAAGGTCGAGCTACCTATTTATAATGGTTTTCCCATGTACATAAGTCGAATTGACTGAGATCTAGGCTGACATGTCCTTTGGTGTAGGTTCATCACTTCATTTTGAGGCTGACTTGTTAGAGGTTCTTGAGCTTGGTCTTGGAGGATATTTTTACTCTTTTCAATGACTCACATACATATGTAACATACCTAAGAAGTGTCCTTCATACATGACATTACCTCAATTTGACTTTATGATCAATACTAAGAGATCACAATGGGAGCCTTAACTAAAAATAAAATTCCTCACTCATGAAACCCATGAGACAAGCATTACAAAAATAATTTTATTTTTCTTATTTGCATTTACATAAAATCATAATTACACATGTCATTATGGAGATTGAACCTAGTTACATTTTTCAACAATAGCTCCTTACATGGCGACTACATGGTTTCGTTGCCATCGTGGTCGAACTCACATGGAATAATCATGCTTATGAATGGTTAGTATTTGGCCCATTTCACCAAAAATCTAGTGTAACACTGGCCAAAGTCCTGACCTCAACCCGATTGACTGCTAATGATCCCAACTAAGTTGTGATCTGACCTACTCGTAGCCTCAATTAACTCGACCACAACTAGCAGACCCTTCTCGACTAATCAAGTGGTTTGACTCGGTTCTAGCCCTAACCTTCCTAGTTTGGCCTACTATCCCGACCCTCGACCTGACAGATCATGCAAACGATTCTCTAACTATTTCACAAGAATTCCTCGACTTAGAAATTTTCCTCAACTTCCTACTTGGGCTTTTGCACCGTCCCAACTATGTGAAATCTATCTACATGCAAACTCCTTACAATATGCCTTGGCCATGGAAGTTGACCTCGACGAACGGAACCCATTAGACTAGTTGAATCCCTTTGGCTAGACAAACTTGTCTAATCAAATCCCAATGAGTCAGCCTTACCTCGCCTAGACATGGCCCTAGCCTAGGATGATAGAACTTAATGTTGATAGCCAATCAATTTTTTCATCTAGGCCAACAAAAAGGAAAGTATCGAATGGGTGTGGTGAAGTTCGATGTGTGTGGCAGAAAGGCTTTTGCCGATTTTGAAATAATATGCTTCCACAAGGAAGTTTGTCGGCTGGAGGGATGGAGTTTGACTTTGGATCATTTTTTGGGTTAAAATAAGGTTGCTGTATTTCAGTTTTGTTGAAAATAAAGTGATTGGGAGTTGGAACCATCAAATTTAAGTGGTTACTTCTTTTTGAAATTGCAACCTGCTTCGAATGACCTTATATCTTGAGCACGAGACGTACGGTCTGCTAAGAGACGCCAGCGTTAATGTTCCCCAAGGAAATGAGTGTTGGAAGCAGAAACTGACTTCACCATCGTTAGAGACGAGTTGTTAGGCCCAACCCCGACATGGGCCTTGGGCCATCTGAGACATTATGAGGCCTAAAGATTCCCTGCGACTTCTACACTTTGAACGTATCATTTTTCTTCTCCATAACCAGAAATTGGATTTTGTTCGAGACTTTTGGATATAAACTGTGCACAGGTTTTTCTTGTTGCACTGTTCATATTTCAAAGTCTCCATCAATATGACTAATTTTGGAAATTTCTACTCTTAAATTTTAGGATTTTGAATTCCAATTGAGTTTTAATTTTGTTTACAATTTCAAAAAAAATTAGGCTATCGGTTAAACTTTTTGAAAAATAATATGCCTCGGTCTATATTGGAATAATTTAATAATTCTAAAAAATTCTTTATTTAAGTCATCTTTGAATAGATTAAATTAAGTATTTGAAAAATAAAATGTCACCCTCTTTAATTTCAAATGCAAGAATAACCAATTAAATTATTTTGTTATTTCTTTTGCTACTGGCTAAAAGGAAATTTCCACCCTCTTCCTCAGGCGTTCTGATTTAACTCCTCATCTCAACCAATTCCCTATTGCATTCAATTCAGTTGACTAGATAAATATGGGAACAGACATTGCTACCTATAAAATTAGCTTAGTCTAAATTATAGTTATCAAATTTGGTTTGTTAATTAGATTTAAATTGAGTGGTAGAAATGGTTAATTTTTGCAAATGATATGATAGTTTCGGGAGGAATGATTCTTAAATTATATGATCATACAAATTTAATTTGTTAATTGATTTAATTGTAGATTGTGTGTAATTTAGAGATTAGAAATAAAAGATGAACCACTTAAAATATTTATATAGAGAATATTTATATAGAGATCACAAGGGGTTATAAATGTGTGTTTAATTCTAAGGCCGAAGAAAGATTTGAAAATTTGAAAAATTAGAGTTTAGATTAAGGTTAAAGCTTTGGTTGCATAACATTTTTAAGATTTGAATTTATATTTGGTAAAAAATTTACCTATATGCTTTATCACATTTTTGGGAGCTGTCTCCTGGAGATCACGCAAACAATCAGTTCCAGCAGATTCCACAATAAAAGCAGAATACGTGGCAGCAGCTGAAGCAACGAAAGAAATTGTGTGGCTCAGGAAAATTCTTGAAGATTTGCAGGTAAAACAAGTACAATCAACTCCACTCATGATTGATAACACCTCTGCAATAAAGTTGGCCAAGAACCCAAAGTTCCATGATCGAACAAAGCATATCAATACTAAATATCATCTGATTCGACATCATGCTGAGGCCAAAACAATCCATCTCCGTCATTGTTCCACAAATGAGCAAATTGCAGACATCTTCACCAAATATCTTGGAAGGGAAAAGCTTGAATGATTCAGAATGATGCTTGGACTCACCAACATCCCTTCAAATTAAGGGGGGGAATGTTGACACCTAATCTTCATGATTGGGAATTTTATGTAAATAAATAAATTGGGAAGGTGAACAGTCATCGGGAGATGAACTGAACAATCACTCCCTATTGTATATAACAATGGGTTACCTATGGAATAAAATACAAATCAGTTTTTTTTGCCTTTGGAGAGTTACTGCCTGGCCTGACATTAGCATATTGTTGTCCTTTTCCTTTTTCGCATAACTTATCATCAATCCAAAGCATCCTATCTCTTATTCATAACTATGTTCACACACTCTGCTCTCATTATAACCATAACTCTCACCGTCCTATCATTGATATGTGTACTCTACTTCATTTAATGTTGTATTGTTCATTACCTTACCTTGCTGTCAGCATAACACCTTTCATAGGATTTATGGTCATGGAATCCCTTTTCCAATTGGAGGGGGGAATGTATGCATTATGGAATAGCATGCGATATGATTACTACATTCTACCATAACTTGTTTATTTGACAAAATATTAATATTGCATGTATACTAAAGTTCCTCTGATTGAAATTTTTGCATGCATCTTATCTATTGCTATTCAAAACTAACACTATGGATTCAAGAACATTGTATGCAAAATAGTGATTTGTTTATAGGAGAACAAAAATTATGGAGGGGAAAATCTATTCGTAGCATGACCACACTATTGCAACTAATAGAAGAGGCTTGAGCAACTCACGAATGTGAATAATTTTTCAGACATAATGTGTTTGCCTGGATTCCACCTTTTGCATCACTTTCAGCACCAACTCTGCCTACATGAGCTTAAACAAATGCCAGTCCTTATATGTCATTCCACAATTTTCTTTTTGGAGGTAAAACTCTAATTTATTACGAATTTAGGAGAATTTCATGAAAATCCATTTTGAGCATTATTTATCATCCTTCGTTCCACATCTTTACTACTTCCCATTTTTTAGTGGCATATCATCTTTCAGTTTGGGGGAGTGTTGTTTTCATTCATTTCTTTCTTATGACCATGTCATTAATATTCTTTATCATCCATTGCTATTTTTATTCATTCTCAACACCTCCCTTATTCCATGTTGTGTTACACCAAGCATAGAATTCAACAGATGGTAGCAACCACCTCAATTTGTTTTCTAGCATTGCATGAGGGCATGCTAATTCTTCAGTTTGGGGGAGGAATTGCTATGCATGATGGATGTTTTCTATTTCCTTTATCATTTAAGGCATACAATTTCATTTTTATACAGTGCGGAAATTGATTTCCATATATTTTTAAAACTATGAACTCAATTCTTATGATCTTTGAAAAACAAAGACGTATCATTAAAATACACAAACCTAGATAATTTCAAGTTAAATTAGTTCATAAAATTTCAGAAATCATGCACTATCACCTACAGCCATTTTGTTTATATCTCATGATCCGTGCATCAAAACAATCTAACTTTTGGATCATAGAGGCATTAATATAGTAGAAATCTACTTGCAAAATTTCAACAAAATCTGATTTGTAGTTTTTTAGAAAATCGTTAATGAAGTTTACTGTTACTTATATCATATTTTGCTGCAACTTCATATACACATAACTTGAACATCAATGGAAAAATTGTTACGCCTTCATCAACATTCCTAAAATTGAATATTCATTATTTGAGGAAGAATTCAATTGTTCCATCCATTTCATGAGCTGGGATGAACAATTTTTTATTGCTTGGTTAACACAGAGTCTTTAGGTTGCATGAGGACATGCAATATATTCAGTTTTTGTTGCATGAGGACATGCAATATATTCATTTTGGGGCTATGTTGCGCTGTTAATATGTCATTATTATTATCACTTTTTAACACCTATTTCTACCATTCTTTATCACGTCATTTATCATAATTTATCATATAATTCCATTTTATAATTATTTATGCTCTTATGGATAAATATTATTTCTTCTCCTTTATTTTTAATAAATTGATTATTATGAATGTTTTTACTAATGATGGTTTATTAATAAATTTGTTCACCATTTTAGCCTTCAAGATATTTTCCAAATTGAAGATTTGATCTCCAGCTCATCATTAAATGTGCCAACTCAGAAATTCGTTGGAATAAGAAGTGACAATTTTGCATTGGATGTTTTGGGCAAATAGAGAAGAATCTAGAAAATCTGAAACATGGGCTTTTTCCAAAATGGACCAAATTAGTTTTGTGATGAGTCGTTTTCCCAAATTCGGTCTATACTAAGAGAAACGGAAGGTTCTCTGAAGACGTTTTTCGTAGATTCATTGTTGTGGCTGTTTTCCAAAAAATCTCAGCGACAATGCCAAATTCGATGTGTTCCTGTTTAATGATTGATGAAAAGATATTCTAGATAGGATCTTGTTTATCAATTTGTTGTGAGCAATCCAATTTTGTAATGAAAATCATATTGTAATCGTCTCTATTGTAACTTCTCTCTACTCTCTCTGTATTTAAATGAAAACAGAGATCAGAGAAGAGGGAGAGGATTCATAATGGATGATTAGAGATAGAATTAAATGGGTCAGTAAATTAGAGATAGTATAGGATAGAATAGGAGGAAACGGGATGGATCTCTATTATTTCAAATTATAATTCTGATTTACAAACTTGTGGTGCCAAGAGAACGCGATCATATTGTAATGTCACTCAAGTTCAATGATTAATATATAATTTGGAGGTTGTTGTTCATTCACCTTATCTGAAGTAGCCCAGCAACATTCACTGGCGGCTAAGGGCCCAGTCTCTGGTGGATTAAGCTACTGCTCTATATTATATCTTTATGATTTCTACAAGTGTGGTTTGTTTGATGGTTACCTTCTACAATTGAATCGTGTTGCCATTTTCTTCCATCATAACAAGATTATTATTCATTATAACTTAAATTGTTATGCTGTTCATTTTGGTTATAAAGCTTCACTATTCACTTCGGATTCTGCCATGCATTACAGGTTGCTGCTTATTTAGTATTGCTTCTCATTTCTATTAGTTTTGTAGCGTTGTTCATTTCCATTTAGTATTTCTGTTCATTTAGCTTTGCGGTTGATTTCCATTTAGTGTTGTTGTTCATCTTCAATAATTTAGTATTACTATTCATTTGCATTAATATTTCATTTCTGTAAGATGAGCTTTACTATTCAATTCATTTCCACTAAAGTTAAGCTTGGCTGTTCAGTTTTTCAATAGAATTAGTCACTGTTCTTTTCCGCAAGGATTTGATTTCATCTTTTAATTGATATTGCAGCAAGTCTGTTTTAGTATGCATTTCCAATTGAATTTCCATTTCCAGTTATTTTCTTTAGTGTGGATTGAAATATCAATAACTGTAAAGAACATTGACTATAGCTGTCTAAGTTCTCAGATTGGAGATCTTGCCTATGATTGATTTTCATTTGCATCAGTTTACAGGGGAGAGAGTTATCATTACTAAGTCCTCGATGATGATTGTTTGAGTGAATGATTTAGCCATAGAACATTTCAGTTCCAATTAGATTTTGTTTCCAGCATTCATTTATCTTTGCATTTTTAAGCACTATACTGCAAAACATTACTCTTGAGCAAGTGACTACCTTAGACTGAGTACACTTTTGAAATAAAAAATCGTCCCTAGGTTGACAATTAATGTGAAGATAATTAGGAGTTAAAAAGACACCTTTTATCACTCAACATATGTTCAGAGAAATTTCCTATATCCTTAGATTGTAGATTGTATAGACTCCCAAAGGTATTTTCATTTCACAAAGAAAATATCTCAATGAATTATTGAAGAAGTTTCGCATGGAGGAATGTTCTATAGTGAGAAAACTAATGGTTATAGGTTGTAAGTTGAGAAAGGCTAATGAAACAACAAAATTGGACCAAAATTTATTTAGGCCTATTATTGGCAACCTCTTATATTTGAAAACCTCAATACCGTATTTTATGCAAGCAGTTTGTATCATTAAAATATTTCAAGCAACCCCCAAACAGAGCCATCTTCTAGCAGCTAAAAGGATTCTCAAATATTTGAGAGCCATGATGGACTATGCACTTTGGTACCCAAGAGATAAATATTTCTCACTAATGATTTGTACTGATGTTGATTGAAAATGTGATTTATATGATCAAAAGACCACAACTGATGGTGCTTTCTGTCTTGGATAAAGTCTAGTTTCGTGGGTGAGCAAGAAGAAAGATTCAATCTCATTATCTATAGCTAAAGAAAAATATATTGCAACAACTTCTTGTTCCACTCAAATATTGTGGATGAAGCAAGTTTTTCAATATGTACATGTGTTTTATGATAAGCCTATTGCTATTATTTAATACAAGTTCCATCATTCTATCAAAGAATCACATTTTTCACTCAAATATAAAGCATATTCCAATCAAGTACCATTTCTTGAGAGAGGAAGTTTCCAATCAGACTGTAAAGTTGGATTGTGTTCCTACAAAAGAGTAGGTTGTTGATATTTTACCCAAATCACTCCCAGGAGACAAGTTTGAGTATTTAAGGAATACATTAGGATTTGTTCCTCTTGCCTTCCTCCACTAGATCTTGCTTCAAGAGGAATAAAAGAAACCATTGTAAATTAAGAATATCAAATAAAGCTTCTAAGTGCATAAGATGAACATGAAGGAGGGATATTGATGACAAGGGGAGCATGTTGGTATCTTTGAAATTGATTTCAAAAGGGGAGAAGTCTTCGTGATCAAACAAAAGACATAAGTGTCTCCAACCAAACAAATTAAAAGGAGTAGTATTGGTGATGAGGTGAGTATACTTCACAATAGTATAACAACAAAAGAAAAGTACATCTTGGGGGGAGATGCATCTAAACAATGAGAAACTGATGATGCATACAAAGGAGAATTAAGAGGCACAAGCACACTTTGAAATCCCACTGCATTTTCATGAGGGTGTTTTGTTTAATCATGGTGTTACCATCAATGCCAAGAGGGGTGAATGCTAGAATTATGTTTTCATTGAACGAAAAGGATGTCAAAGGTGGTGATAGATGATGACAAAAGACAAGATGATTACATGATGAGAAGAGCATGGATGTAGAAGGTGCAATGACTTTGAAGGAATTTCCAATATAGAAGAACACCTAAAATTCAAGTGTAATCCACTTAAATGGAAAGAGCTATGAAATATCATTCTAGTGGTACGTGGAAGTCAAAAAATGGCCTATGGGATCATAAAATATTCATAGTCAAAGGTTATGAATACTATCGTCAAAGGTTGAGCCAAAAATACAGTGTTGGTCTTAGCTGGAGTTATTTTTGGCATGTGGCCAAAGCTGGTGGAGAAGATGGAAAAAGGATAGTGAAGAATTAACGTTAAAAGATAAGCATGTTTAATGGAGGATCTAGTGCCTCGTACTCAAACCGATACATTACATAAAATGTGCGAGGGTCTAGCTTTTGACAGTTAACAATAAAGGGAGTTCCACAATGGGAGGTAATTCCCATACCACCGATCTCAATATTGAAAATGGAGTTGAATTGTTGATGCTACCCCTCTATGCCACAAACCATGCATGGGCGAGTTTGAAAGCCACCAACGAAAACTAATAATGTAAAGGTGGTGGAAAATTGGGCCAATATGCAACAAAATACAACAGAAGGCTTTGTTATTGGTGCAATTTTAAAGTGGGATGTCCCACTTAAAAGCTAAGCCTATGGGAATTGTTAGGGTCCTATAATTTTTATAGGATTGTTTGGTTATAGTTGATCATTATTATGTTTAGGATGTTGTAAATGATATTTCATCTTGCAAAGTATTTCCAAAGAGACACCAAGTATTAGTCTTTAAGGAGATTTTTGCATGACAATGTTTGGATCAAATCAGACTGTAGGTGTTTTCATCAAAAAAATTCAGAAGCAACTCTCCAACGGTATATCCTCTACTCAAAGATGATTCCAAGATTGAAAGATAGACCAGAATGAAAATTGCATTTCAGAAAATAGATAAAGGAGCGAAGAATATTTTATCTTCTACAGTTTTTAATTGTATATGCTTGTATCCTATGTTAAAAATCCTTTCCCCCATTTTAATAAGCAATATGATTTTTAACTCTAGACGTGGCCCACATAAACACAACCAAATTTCCATGATTTTTTATAAACACTATCCTTATTCTTTTTGCCCTTTGTATATCCAACTCTAGCTGCATTTTGATTTTGTATTATACACGTAACTCTAGTCGTCTTCCTCATTCCCCTTTTAAATGTTTTAAAACATTCATAAACCATGGCTGCAAGTCCATTTTATTATTTATATTTCATTATATGTAACCCACCACCTCCGAAGCATAAACTGGGACAACAGGCCATGTGTCGCCATGTCACAAGTTTCAATACCATCGCACCCCCAAACCTCTTCCCTTCACTAATTGTGATCGCGTGATCACAATCACATGTTTCAGATGGAAAGTCAAGTGTAGAGCCCCTTCCATATTGCGATAGTGACGAACCTACTAAATTTATAAGTTTTATTCTAAAGTTTTCAGGTGCGGGTCTACAGTTAAGTCCCAACCCGGATGTGATATGTTATAGGGTGGATTTAAACAAATTTTAGTTTTTTTTATTGGTAAAGTCTTGTTTAAACGATGTGCATTTCCCCGCCCTTGATTTCCTCACCTTTTTCATTGAATGACTCCCAAGTCTTTTAGCTCCCCCCACCATGTCTCCTTTTATCAGTGAGGGGGGTTCCAAAAAAGAGATTTTCCCCACTGAGCCCTGCCACTATGTGTCCCTCTCATGTTATTTCACACCCCCCTCACTTAGTACTTACCGCCCACAACCCCCTCCGTAAACTACTCATCCTCACACCCTCCCGCCTTAATTCGTACTCCCGGTCACGTCACACTCCACTTCATCTCTCGGCCTCCATCCACAATGCAACAACTTGACCATGGACATCCACTCCCATCCCCAAATTATGTTTGTTTCCCCAATCCCCAGCTTCCATGTGGCCCATCCTATATGAATGGTTCTGAGAGAATTGGCCCTCCTGGCTTCCTTCACAAACGCAGACCACAATGAAGTTCTGAAAGAAATCGGCCCCTTTGCTGCATTATTGAAGATTATTTTCTCTTCCCCATTGAAATTATATCCTGAATTAACTCGATTATTCTATAAATGGATAAATTTAATGACAAGGGGAAAATAATTAAACTAAAATAACAGCAAAAGAAACAAATAAAAAGAAGACGACGAGGACCTTTCTAGCATGTTTTAAGAAGTAAGCAACAAAAGGACAGAGGACAACATTTCACATTCATCAAAATAGTCATCAAAACAGAATGTAGTGAAAAGTGAGACAACACAACACATATGCCAACAGGACAAACAACATTGCTTATTTAAAGGCCCAGAAACAGCAGCAACACTCAGCTGACTGATATTTTTTAAACAGTTTAGTCTATTTTTATACTTTTTGTAACAAAATCTTGAATTTTGTTTCAAGATATTTGTAATAAATCTTGATATTTTTCAAGATATTTTAGTTTATAATTTGTATAAATACTTCTCTTTTTGAAGTATGAAGGGTTGATTTTTGCATTCGGGAAAGCTATTGTACTATTTTCATTTGATGGGATAATTAGTAATAAAAATGACATTCTTCACAGGATTCATGTGTTGGACTAGTTGTTGAAGTGCTTCTCTCACTGTCTATGTGTTTACTTCTTTGTCTCCATACTTATGTTTTCGTAAAATATGAATTATTTTAGAGAAAGTTGATGAACATAATTGGTTGAAAGGTACACTCTAATTCTGGCGGTGGATAATTTAAATGTTTTCTTTTGATATCAATTTAAATAATTCTTAACTCATATTTAGCTTCAATTGAACCTATATCTTTTCTTCTATTACATTTCATTTAACTCTAAAATATCGAGTTAGTTCAATTACCTTGCCTTGTGAAACTCCTTTGAAAATATGAGACATATCCTTGTTAAATTAATAGACTTCATATCCCAATGGAAGTTTCAGCCATTTAATCAACCAAATAAATTTTAAAATCAAACCCAAAACTCTCATAACTAGCCTAATATCTAAATACAACAATGTTAAATCTCATAGAGAGACCTGTCTCTGAGTTTAGGAAGGCTAGATCGTAAGATCCAAAATGGTTTTATGGTTACCTCTATGTTTGCTTCCACAACCTCAGACATTATAGAGTGGTAATAGGGATAACACAAGAAGGTAACAAGGAGCACATAAAATAGGTAAGCGAGATGATGCTGGCCAAGGATGATGCAAATTTGGTAGGATTACCTTGGAAGGTTTCAAGTGCATGCAGAAGAGCAAGCCTAGGATAGAGCACAGTCGGGAAATGTGGTAGCAATGTAACATTGAAAATGGTTGGGACTTCTATAAATATTAACAAATGAAATTGACAGAAAATCAAGGTTTGATACCCCTTCTCTCTCCTCTCTGATAAAACACATGGAAACATATAATTGATCAGTGATGACATCAACGTCACATAGATACAAAGGACACATGATATAATTTTTTAATTTTTTCGTGTACTTGAGTGGGCCAAATCCAGTTGACACATGTCATACTCCAGAGGTGCCACGTGGTGGAGATACATTAACCATGACATCATCCTATAAGGCTTTGAGTGGTGCACAGAGGAAGATCTGTGAGTTTATATGGCATCAGGTGACATGGTCATATTTAGAGACAATGCAGGCCAACTAGTAATTGTTTGGTTGTTGAACGGAGTGGGAAAACCCACCAAGATAACTCATCTCGATAATGAGACCTTGTAGGTGGCAAAATTTAGTGACAAGAAGAATTACAGGCTAACGCAGCACATGGATGGGTTGGAAATACACAATAGAGATGACGACCAATGAGAACGGGTACAGGGTGGACCCACTTGAAAAATAACACTACAAGGTAGACCTTGGAAGTTTTTATGAAATAACATTTGGATAACGATTCTAGGCGATAAAAGAACAAGTGTCAAAACTTGGTTCATTAATGCATTGTAATCAAGAACGTAGAGGATTTGCAATGTACTATAATCTCTTTAGGATATAGTAGAAAGGGTCTTGGGAAAGGTTGTTTGTTGTGTTAAATAAAGGCCACTAGAGTTATGTTTGACGTTTTATTAAAGTTCTTTAGTGCTTAAAAAAAAGTCTTTAATCCTAAAGCATGAACGGGTCAGAAACATGGTAAATCGAGGGTGGTGTGCATGATGGAAAAATCTTAGAGACTAACAGATGGAAGAGTTAGCAACTTTGTGTTTGGTAGTTATGTTAATCATAACTACAAGCACTAAAATTATGTAAAGAAAGCATGAATGAGTTGGTATATATTATAGAAACATGGATATATTAAGAAGAATAGTTGGTAGTTCCACTAGAGTTGGAGATTGATCAAAAATATAAGGAGCACTCCTAATTCATGTAGAAATTCTAGAATGAAAATTTTAAGTAGTTAAACATAAATTTTCTCAAAGAAACATTAGAGCATATTTAGATAACTTGTAGTGCACATAACGAAGACTTATTTGAATAGGAAAAAGGAAAAAATAAGAAATTCATGCAAATATCAAAATGCAAGATACCTTAGTTTCAATTCCAAAAACAACAGTCCAAAATTTATATAAGCATAATTTAATTTTCAATTAAAAAATAATTGTGTGTGCAAAAGAGCAATAACATGATGAAGTGTGTTTTTGAGGTTGTTAGTGTTTAGAGTAATGAAATATTGTTGAATGTGTTTGTATGGTGGCTTTAGTGAGTGATTGAAGAGTCAATATTTTTGTTTTTAATGTATGGAAATGACTTCATTATTTGAGTTTGAGAACGTATGAAAGATGAATCATTGAGCTCATGCAAGTAGCAGCTTGCAGTCTAGGGGTGGTAGCTCCTTCCAGCGGTTTCTAGTAAATGTTTAGGGGTTGAAACTACTTTTAATAAAAGCTAATAAACTCAAGGGTTGTAGCTTCTTTTAGTTGTAGCTGATAATTAAGGGAATAGTTTCTTCTTTCTTGTTATAGAAAAAGAACTTTGTAACAACAAGTTGTAGCTTTCCTCGTGAAGTAACTTGAATAAAATTTTGAAGAATATATGTGTACTATTTGTGCCAGTTATGATGATTCTTGTCATGCACATATGAATTAATTGCTAGAAAGTTTATTGGTGTCCCAATATCGTCAAAAATGAAAGAAAGGTTGTGAAATTCCTACAATAGTGATTCACCCCACCCTCTTAGTATTGTATAGGTTTCTAACACTCCCATGTATTTTGAGTTGCTAATACTCCTATTATGTTAGTTGTTGATACACCCTGTTGATAGTTGTTGGTACTCTTGTAGCGACATTTTATCAAATTGATAATTAATTTTGAGTTGATAACACTCCCAAGATCACATGCTAATACATATGTGGTTTGGAGTTACACCCAAGATTGCGTGTTGATACTCATGTTGTGTGGAGTTTGTTGACACACCCAAATCGATATTTACTACTACAGGGTTCCACGACCATACGCGCTATAGGAACAAGTTGTAAATTACTAACTCTTTTATCATTTTGTTTTGGAATATGAAGAGGTTGACAAAATGGGAAACAAATTATTTCAGTTGGCATGAAAAGATGTTAGTAGCGTGTGGAATAAATTATGAAAACAAGGGAGATAAAGGAATTTTGTCTTTGATTTCTGTCTACTTGATTTAGGGAGAGTGTGACTAGCTATTGTAAAACTTAGTAGGGGTGTTTAGGTTGCTACATGGTATTTCTGTGTGAAAATATCTGAATAGAAAGTACTTTGAGGACTCCACTCTTTGATCTAAATTTATTTGTCTGTAACAACACATTATGAATGAATAAAAAATATTTGAAGTCTATTAGGATTTCTCATGAGTAGGCTTAAATTACTCTATGTTGATGCTCCATGATTTACTCATTCAAATTAATTCAATACAATAGCCAAAACAAAATGGTTGGATATGTGCACCATGTAACAACAATTTTGGTTCTATAGTTCATGTGTGTGATCGAGGTGGATAATGATGGCCACCTGCCTATTCCACTTGGACCCCCACCATTTTTTCATTCAGTTTTTTAGTTTCCTTCATTATAGCACAATTTATTGTTTTTAGCAATTTTCTGAGTTGTGAACTTCCAGAACTGTTTTGACGCTCGAAACAAATTTTTTTTCAGAAAATGGAAAATTTGGAATAGATATCTCACATTTGTAGTGAAAATTTGTAGTCCTCAGATATATATTTCTAATGAGGTATTGTGTGGATCAAACAGAGATCGTATGCCAAAGTTACAACCCCGCGAAGTTGATGTACTAATTTACCCCAACAAGGCCCACAGTTTTGGTGCTTCATCTTCTAGGGTTAGATTTTTGGATGTTTAGGGTATTCCATTGTTTTTGAATAATAAATATACCTTTGAGCCTCATTGTAACATAGTTTAGAGGCATGTAACCTCTACATCTCTTCTTAGAGATAATCTACCATTGCCTGAGCTAGTTTATTTCCATTTTGTATGTAAGTATATTTCAGTTATTTGATATTAATGAAATAAAGTTTTATTTTTGTTGCATATCAATGTTTAATATGCTTGTATTTGTATTATGGCGTGTTCCTATATAATTCTGGACCAATGGTATATGAGAGATCTTCTCTTTATTTTTTTTTCTTTGCATGTCCCCAATGGTCTTAGGGTATAAGGAGTTAGGGCTCGAACTGGTTGAACCTTTGCAACATTGTCCCTGCAAACCTTGACATCCTCTCATGGTGGAAGAAAAGAAAGATGAGGGAGCAAGAGATTCTTTCAAAATATTGTTCTAGAAAGCTCTCAAGCAACAAAGGAACATGATGATGGACAAATTTTCCCAAATCCTTCGGCGACTACCCATAAGTGACACATCTTCATCTAGCAGCCACTTTGGAGGTGCCACTCCCTTTAAGGTACAAGTAAACTTTGAAATTCCCATATTTGAAGGCTAGATAGATGCAAATGTTGTAGATAGATAGTTAAATCTGTTAGAAGTATATTTTAAAGTTCATGACTTTTGAAATAGGGAAAATATTACTTTTTCACTACTTAAAGTCACCCCCCATGTCAAGGACTGGTAGGAAACCTACTCTGAATAGAAGGACGAGAGGGAAAACTCATTGTTTTCCGCTGCACCCACTTGGAATTATTTCTAAGATTCCATCAAGGAATAATATTACCCTGTCGGGAGCTATGAATACAAATACATAAAGTGGACTACACTATGGCAAGGAAGGGACCAAGACATGTCGAAGTTCACAAATATTTTTCGTACTCTTTTCATGAAGTTGGGTATGAAGGACTTTGAGCGGCATTTGGTAATGAAGTACCACAACTGTCTACACAAGTAAATCCATGATGAGATGGAGTTCCTAGACATATCCTCAGTTGGCACCGCCTATCAATATGCTGCCAAGATTGAGCATAAATTTAAATAGAAGAAGCGAGATTTTGGATCTGTTAATTCGAAGAAAGAGGTTTGGGGGTGCGATGGTATTGAAACTTGTGACATGGCGACACATGGCCTGTTGTCCCAGTTTATGCTTCGGAGGTGGTGG
>Ga0115851_100327_pt1 | contig 19858 bp, 15 predicted proteins | sample InSIn2gowninarea_FD_83865 | JGI IMG/M metagenome (GOLD analysis project Ga0115851, IMG submission 83865)
ATGTGTAAGTATGTTTGTGCTTAACTTAGAATTGACATGTGTCATTCTTAAAATAAAAATAAAATATTCTCTAAATAGAAAATAAATGTTGGCTACAATAAAAAAGAAAAAAGAATATGGTATACATATTTAATTAGTTGTCCATATGACCTGATATAATTTCATGTAAAGTAATTAGAAGTAAAAAAAATAATGCAAGTACTTGATGTCTAAACCTTATATTTTTTAGAAATATTTTAACAATGAAAAATTACACATCGGCTCACGTTAGATATGTAGTTAAGATGGATCTATAGTAGTATATGTTCAAATGATTAGAATTTTGAATGATGTGAGACACATATTGTAAACCATTAATTAATATAATGAAGGAAAGAAAAAAACATCTTTAAAATTTTTAATTTTTTATTTGATGATGACGATGATGATGATTAACATCCACTAAGACCAATGTGTTCTATCGAACCTTAAGAAGGAGAATCTAATTGTAATTCTTTAGAATCTTATTTCTCTGCTCAAAAAGAAGGGAAATAAGCGCACCAAGATCACTATAGTTGGGATGACTTAGTAAGTCAAGAAGAATGGAAGTGTGACAAGTTTTAGAGAAATGAGAGCAGATGTGAGTAAGGGATGAATAATCTAAAAGAAAGTTCTTTGCATCCTCCACTTTATTAGTATTGCAAATCTGACAAATTATATCATCCTAGGGAGTCTTGCGAGTTCACCACCACCCAGTTTCACTCTAAAGTTCATGAGAATTAGTTCTAATCTTAGTGATGTTCATCTTTTTCTTCAAGCTGGTGAAAATAGAAAGAGAATTCTGGTTCTCAAGGGTGTGGTTGATCACCTCCTTATAATATCTTAACTTTCTTTTACCCTCCATCTCTTTATCATCCCATAAATTATCCTTAAATTTGGAGATGATAGTATCTTTGACATTATCCTTACTTCCTAGGATGATCTCCTATGATTTATCTCCCAGTGGTTGAGCCAAGACTAGGAATCCTTATGCCACCCACGCTTGAGGTGAAGGTGGGGGTTTTGACTAAAGTTAAAAGCAATTTTAGGAAGCCTCTTGGATTCCATGTTGTAAAGCTTCTTCTTATACATTAGATATTTAAACATAGCCATGCTTTCAATAGGGGAGAGGCCAGCTTCAATCAGGAGGATAGGATAGGGGGTATTTCGCTTGATTTTGAGGTTGTAGGTTATGAATTTATATTGAATCATCTCAATCTTTCTCCAGGATTCTTCGGATATATTGCAACCCCAGACTTCACAACCATATAGGACAATAGGGGTGACGAGGGTCTCAAAGAGGAACCTTTTTTTACTCCAAATACATAGATCGATAGCCTTACAATAATTTTCAAGCACATAATAAGCTTTCCAACCACTAATAATCCTTTTCTCAATTTTGTAGTTCCAATTGAGATGATAAGGAATGCCAATACCCAAATATTTAAAAGAAGAGACTTGTTCCAAGCAATTGTCATCATAGACAAAATTTCCATGGGAGATCTTTTTGGATTTAATTATCATGATTTTAGTCGTGTTAGTATTAACCGTCATACCCATCTTGGAGAAATAGTCATGAAGAGTCTGAAGTTGCTTGTCCAAGTCCTCATGGCTTCTAGCAAGAAGAACAATATCATCAACATAAAGGAGAAGACTGATGATAATATCAGTAAGATCAGCTCCTTTGCACCTTGCAATTCCCAAACACTCCTCTAACTTATCGATGTAAATACCAAAAATGGTAGGGGAAAGGGGACACCCTTTCTTAACCCCGATATTGCATTTAATATCTTTAGACCACCCTTCAATGGTTTTAATCTTGGCAACAACCCTCTTGTAGAAGCGAATCACAACAATATTCAACTCAAGAGGAAACATGATCTTGTCAAGTATTTTCCAAAGCTTATCTTGAGGAAAAATGTCAAAAGCTTTTCTAAACTCCACAAAGAAACAAAATAGATCAGTTTTACTATTGTGACATTCCTTGGAAATGATCCTGAGAGTGATGAGATGGTTGATAGTCGAGTGTTATCTCCTAAAACCATCTTTCCCTTTAGCTCTTTTACGGTGGATTTTAAGCAAATGAATAATCTTATTTTCCAAAATAATATCATAAAGCTTATCTAAGATGTGGCTAATCATAATGGTCCTCTAATTAGTGGGAATGATTTTGTCCCCATTTTCAAACATAGGCACAATAATTCTTTGCATCCAAGGCTTAGGGAAGCCATGTTTTACAAATAAATTGAGAAGCTTGTGGAGATGAGGAATGAGGATAGATCTTCCCAAATTTAAGATCTCAGCTTGGTATCCTTCAATGTATTTAGCTTTCCCCTTAGTAAGATTATTAATCCCACACTAAATGTCCTTAAGATAAAATATATCTTCCTTAACAGGAGTGCTAACGATGTTTTTCATGGTGTCCAAAGAGTCATACAACTTCTTAAGATAGATGTCCCACTTTTCTAAGGGGGTCGAATAATTATCTTTAGATTTACGAACAAGCACATTCCACCAAAACAAATTGGGTACAACTTTAGAAAGTTGAAGAAGATGATCTTGTCTCTTATTAGTATATGATTGCTTCTTCTCTTTAATGATGGCTTTGTATATACTAATATTTTAGAGCTTTACAATTTCGTTAGGAGCATCATGAATAGTTTTCGTGGCACTTTTACAGTCCTTATCATACCAAGGGTTGGAAGTTCTATTAATCTTCTTATATGAAACCTCCGTAGAGAACTTGTTAATGGTAGTGGAAAGGGTGGTAGTAAAATTGTGATAAATTTGATCAATATTGTTATTATAAGTCAGGGAACTTAAATCTCTATTTAATTCCTTTAAGAAAAGGTCTATATTATTCTGATTGAAATGAGTGTGTCTTTGGATTTCACTGGTATCCTACATGTGGCTGGTATTCATAACTAGATTGAGGGTTAAAGACAAAGGCCTGTGGTCAGAGTCAAGCTCGAAATCGTTAAGAAGCTCAAAGTTGGTAATATGGCTAAGGACATGGATTTTTGAAATCACATAGTCCACAACACTACTGCCCAACCCATGCAAATAAGTCATTTGGCCAAAGGAAGGCCACTTGCTAATACCATTACAGATAATCAAGTCATGGGAACTACAAAGCTTGAGGAGCTCAGTGCCAAATAAGTTCTCAGTTTTGTCTTCAGAGGTTCTCTTGAGTCTAGTAGCTATGACATCATCTTCGTCAAGCCACAAGGGGTCAGGGTTAGAATGGTTACTTAAAATAATATCTTGGTTGGTAGCAATTCTAACATTGAAGTCCCCAAGAAAAAGGATAATACCTTCATTCCTCATGTTGTGAATGCCTTTTTCTAAGTTAGTGGAAGGAAAATTCTTATCTAAGTTTTTTTTCTTATAGGAGGTAGATTTGATAGGAGTAAAATAGAATATTGCAAGAAAAATCCTATTAGAGGAAGAATCAGAGATTTCGATCTAAATATACTCATTGAAGGGGTAGATAGTATGAAGCTAGATGTGAGAAGAAACAATGTTCTTAATATAACAGACTATACCACCAAGCCCCCTTTGAGAGGATTTCTTATTCCAAGTAGACCAAAGAATGAATCTATCAAGGTGAGGAACCTGTTGAAGCCTCGAAAATCATTTCTTCATCATGGGGGAAAACCACCCGGTCCGGACCTTGGTTGGCAACTCCTTTTCCGTTTGGAGCAGTGGCTCCGACTAGGGATAATGGGACCAGTTTCCCAATCTATTTTATGATTGTGATGATGGGGTGATATGTGATATTTTGGAGTAATGTTTAAGCTAGAAGTAATCTAATATAAACTAATAATCAAATGCATTTTATCCTAATTTAAACACTATCTAATTATAACTATACCCCGGAGTAAATTGATGTATGCAATTTACAATAATGTCTAAAAGCAATTGATAATAAAGATCATTCAATTGAAATGAGAAATGAATTCGTTTTAACAATAATTGTTTCTTATAAAAATTTAGCCAAAACGATTGTGAAAGATATATTGCATAAGAAATTATTCATGTATTCAACTTCAAATATAGATCATCATCATATAGAAGTGCAATAATGGCGACCAAGATTCAAACTTTTATACATAAACAAATTGAAGAGAAATTATTGCTTGATATATAAGTAAAAAGAATTACGAGGTAAAAGTACCATTTATAATACGTCTTACTCATGTGCTTCAGCAATATTGATCTACTTTCAGTCCATTCAACACCATCTAAGAGTACAAAAGTGCAATTTTAGTAGAAGATGCTAGATTAGATAAAAATAGATCTTGTTTCATTAATTTCACCAGAACTTCCTCAAAGGGACAGAAGTGCATGTTTTGAATATTGTTTCTAATAAAATTTATGCACCCCTCTCTAAATGCATGAGAGGGGTTTAAATACTTAAACTATAAAACTAAAAATAGATTATTACAAAAATAGTTGAGGAGGTTTAAACGACCTTCCTCAAATTATGCAAAATAAAACCAAAATAGAAATGAGCATGGTGACTAACTATTCTACAATTGATCCTTTAGATCACAAATGTACGTCATGGGCTTGAGCTGTGTTGGTTGGTCAATTTAAGCTTTCAATTGTCCAATGAATACAACGCCAGTCAGTGCTGGCACCATTTTTTTCGTAGAGGTGGTTAGGAATCGAAGGGTCATCCACTGGCTGTGAGGTTTCACCAAATGTTACCGATATGCTTCCCAGTTTAACCTAATCATTTGCCTAATTTCTTCTACTTTTTCTTTTGTTGCCTGTCTCCATTGTAATTCAAGTTGTTTTACACTAGGTAGAAAACCTAGAATGGATTCTGCCACAATGTTGGCGCTATGTAAAATTTCATTAATATTTCTTATCACGTTGTTTACTATTGTTGCCACACCTGTTGTTGCCTTTTCTGCCTCTTTAAGCCAAGAATCCCAGTTTGCAAATAAGATTTCTTTATGTGACTCCTCTAGTTTAGGCAAGTTAGATTTTCTCCCATCTTCTAAATTCTGCTAGGTGATGAAGTCGGAGACCTTTTTCAAAATTTTGTCATATTCAAGTCTCATTTCCACGACTTGACTTGTCAATTTGTCACTTGTTTAGCAATAAGAATTCCATTGCGAAATATTCTGGCGTAATAGTTCTTTTTGGTGCATTAGCTAGAAGTTAAGGTTGAGCGCTTCAGTAATAAACTGATCAATTTTTGGATCATCTTTATGTAGATAAGTTATTCCTTGTATTTTCTCTTCCTTCTCTGCTAAGCTGGTTTGATGTTTTATTTGCATCTACTTGAACTCTTGGTGTAGCTTACCTAACTGCATCTCTACCTGCTGGTCATGTTTCGCTTGCTGTAATTGTTGTTCAAGCGAAAAAAAAAAAAAAAAAAAATTATCTTCTTTTTCTTTAAGCAACATTTGCACCTCTGTTGCTTTGTCGATGGTCGCTATGGCATAGGCTCCTGCAAATTGTGAGAGTCTAGTAAGATTGGCATACGGGTTGATGGGTGAGTCTTTCCAGAGAACATCCATCGGTTCATTATTAGGGATAGTAACAGATGTAGAATCCAACTTCATTTTCTTCCTCCGTCTTTTAACAACGATCTTATGTTGTGGGCTATAAAACACATCTAGAGGGGGAATCTCCTCTAGGGGTAACAGGGATGTGTTCTACCTCTTGACTATTTATAGTTTCCTCTGTTGTAATTTCCTGAGTTGTTTTCTGTTGTGGAGTTTGCAACTCTAGCGTTTTTTCCTCTGTATTGAGCCTTTTGTTAAAGTTGTCCCATTCTTCCTCTCAATTAATCAACAAGGATTTTATTGGCTGTGTGGAGGTGGCATAGATTTACCTTATTTGCTAGCTGAAGTTTGCTCAGTTGTCTTCTCTGTAGATTGGGTTGTATCCTTTTCTGACTCTCCGCTTCTACTTTTCCCATTTTGTGATGACTTATGTGATTCCCTGGTAGGTTTCTCTTGGGATTCTACTCCAGAATCAGTTTTAGAATTTTCTGTGGAGTCATCTTCTATACTTACACTCAGAGTAGGATCCCTTATTGGTTCAATCAATAATTGGTCCAATGGGACCTTTTTTAGCCTCCTTTCTCTATACTCGTAAAAGGTTTCAACATCTTCACGGTCAAAAAATAATTGTGCCATATGATTCACCTCTGTGAAGGTTTTTTCTACAAAAATATGTCATCGAATGCATCTTCCTCATTACTAAATACTTTTATTTTCACCATGGTGGTAAAGTCTTTGACAATGCCGAACGGATCATATTACATTTAAGGGAATTTAGGTAATTGCAGAGATAACATAATTTTTGCTCCTTTAAATGCATGCCCCAAGTCGTGTAATGCAAATGCTCCACATTGCAAAGGGAATGTAGGTCAAATGGCCTTTTTTGCTTCCTTTAATGTTTTTCTCATCCCTGCCTCACTAACTGTTTGATAGGCTATCTCTCTAGCCATCAATTTGTTCGGAACATAGTATGGGAGGACTGTGGAGCATTGGAAAGGTATGTTTTTAATGAATGATTTAGTGGTGTTTCAAGTAATATTTGTAACCTTTTTTACGTTATAAAATAAGAGATTGTAATGAAAGAAGTAAGAATTAATATGGATAACCCAATCACTAATAATTGTCTTCTCTATGCAGGAAAAGACAAAAATGAATGGTCGCTGTGAAAAACGGGAATTCCATGAGGAAATAACGGCTGTCCCTCTAAAAACAAATCAAATCCAGACCAGGGCGAGTAAATTAAGGCGGATCAATCCAAGACTAGATGAAGGACTACCAGTTCGGAGGGTTAGGCAAAGAAAAGAAAGGAGTTAACAGTTTAACAAATCCCTCAGGATCTTTGATCCTGAGGGATCGTTACTTTCATTTATTTTGTTATCTAGTTAACTCCACCATTACTGTTATAAAAAGGGGACAGCGTCGAAGACTGGGGGAATCCTGTTGATCTTGGATCTCTACTTTCTGTTCACAGACTTTACAGTTGATTTAAAACTCAGATTATTGAGTCTCTCTGAGACCTAGTTTTGCTGTACATTCATCGATGCATTAATATAGTAGATCTGGTGTTTATTTCACTTCTGCGTCTGGAGTAAGCTAAGGCAGTGTGCCATTGGAAGCTAAGGGCCCGTCTCCAACGGACACTGGCTGATTGTATCATTACAGTTTGACTTTTGTGTGGTTTGTTTATCGTTACTGTGTAGTAATCTGATATGCTGTTATGTGCTGTTCCATGCTCGTTTACCAGCAGTGTTCCTTTCGTAAATCTTTGTAATAAATCTGCGTTATATTCGCAACTCGTTTTCAGAGCTGATCATATGATATCATTTTGAACCGTTTATTTCTGTTACAAAGTTACGCATTGAATATTTCCATTGTGCGATATATTTGAAGTTATGGGAATCTGGAACTAACGTTGTATTTGGAGATATCGTTACCATCTCAGATTATGCTTTTGATGTGTTACATGTACATATGATTGATGTTTCCTGGTTAATGGAGAATTGCTGTTCCATTTGATTAAGTCGTTTAATTCATATAAAGGATTGCTCTTTCTTTATATTTGAGCTTGATGTTATGAAGTAGAAGACTTGGACTCGCGAGATTTAGTTCCTTTGTTGTTGTTCCATTGATTGCTGTTCCATTTATTGCTGTTCCTTTTACTGCTGTTCCATTTCTCAATTGCCGTTCCATTCTGCTTTCTTGCTGTTCCTTTTACTTGTATTTATCGCTTTGGTGTGAGAGGAGGGTCAAGGCTGTCGTGAGCCTTAGCAGATGCTACCATGCTCCCAGATCCATGATCCATACTCTAATTCCTCTTTCCTTCATCAGTTGCTAGAGGGATGGGTTACTGCTTCCGTACCCTTGACTGATAAGCTGCCTTGTGTGATTTATTTCTGCAAAAGTAATTTAGCCATCGTTTAGCATCAGTTTACTCTTGTATTTTCTAAACCCTATACTACTAAGCATTACTCTGACAAATAGCCTCAAATTGAGATACTCTTTGCAATGACAAAACGTTCCCGGATTGACTTGTTAATGTGAGATAACTAGAGGTGAAAGAGACCCTTGTTACAGCTCCACAAGGACATGGGATGAGGTATTGCTACCAAATACCCTGATATATGTAGATGTCTCCTCCCCAAACCATCTAGCCACTGAGAGGATATATACCTCAACTTCTTGGGAAAACTTGGGGGCATCTCGGTCATAAAGCCATTTTTGGATAGGGAGCATAACTCCATGACAAATTTTGAAAAAATGTGGTTGAAATTTAGATTCCCACATGTCTTTATGGTATACGTGAATGGGAAGTGGATTTTGAATAGTCCACTTCCATCCCATGATAGGAAATTTCAAACTAAAACAAATTGGATCCATTACATAGGCGCTCATAAAAAATGGAGGGTAAACCCTTGAAGCAACACTTCTTTTCCTTCTATACTTCATTATTATTCTTGCTAAATTTTTAGACAAAATTTGTGCCCAATTCATTACACTTGCGTTAACAGTTGCATCTATTAATTTGTCTTGAATTCTCTGTTTGAGATGTCAGCTTCATCAATAACCCATTTAAGCATGTCTGTATAAGGGATTATCTTCGAGTGTGCAACTATGCGATGCAAAAATGAGCATGTTGTCTCAAACATGGAAGCGTCTAAGGAATCACATCCGTCAACTGTAACCTTCATTTCTAGAATCCTTGGTTGCTCTTCCTCCAATATATTATACATGGCCTCCCATGTAGAGGTTCCTATCTCTCTGTTGCATGTAGTGTCCATAAACATAGGAGTCATTTTTTACTTCTCAGAGACGACTGCCTTGCCTTTATTCACCATTGCTCCCAACGATTTGATCTGTGGATTTTCCTTGAAAGTGAAGAACAACAGCTATCGGATACACAAAGATGATAATGAACATGAAATGAAATAATGTGGATAACTTGTAAAGGTGATAAAAGGAGTTTTATTCGAATGCACGTAAGAAGATATCATATCATGTTAAATGGCTTTTCACACATAAAACACATATTTCATTAAATTTGGAATTAAATTATGGATCTAGAATTTCAAAATAACCAAAAAACTCAATTCTAGTGATGTCCTTGTAATAAAAATTTTCCAATTTTAATGAGATGTGTGTTATAAATGAAGTTAACTCTTACTAAATGCCCATTAATGCTTCGTTATCCCTTAGCTTTAAAGCTCATAAATGTCTGCATCGTAAATCAGGAAGAAAGCTTCTAGGGTGGTAAGCCTTTGAACTGCGATAATGGTGATTTTGCGATTTTCTAAGCAATATCACAGATTGCAATATCGCATTATTCCTTTTCACTTTTCTTACTTTCTCTTGTGTTTATGCGAGATGCAAGCCGCTCTTTTATTGTTTCAAAACATAATTACTTGTCAAGTGGTTCTATGTAAAGACTTTTTTTAATGAGTGGTGGACCTAAAGATTTGTTCGTGATATATTTAAGAAGTGGGTCCAGGTCTTTATCGCATTTCACAATATCAACTTATGGTAAGTTTGCGGTGTTCTTTTGAATGCTTGAAATGTGATGCAATAAAGGTTATGACGCCATCACAATTTCACATCTCGCTTGTTTTGAGATAACCTTTTAAGACAAGCTCTTTATAAATAGCAATATGTGATGCGAGACTTGGCTTTGAAGAGAAAAGCTTAAGGACCTAGTTTATGTAAAAAATATGATAGTTTCGAGGTATAAAGCATAGAGTCCTCTTTTATTCATTTTTTTACTGGATTTGGTGGGTTAGCAATGTCTTCTGATGATGCTTAATCATGCTATATGTGGGAAGGCAAGAATTTAGTAGGTTTTTTCAGAAAAAGGGGGTTTGATTGATATCTTACTTTTACTCCAAAAATAAAAGAAATGCCTAAATGCTAAGTTTATTTTTTGGATGCATTTTTAAAGGGTCCCCATTTATTAATGTAATATTAATTACTACTATTAATAAATGGGGCGTTGTTGAATAGCACAATAGAACCCTAGATTCGTCATGCTCCCAAGTTTCAACTAGAAAAATAAGGTCATTATCACTCAGGATCCAACTTAACATAGGACCTTTATGCCATAGAAAACCATGACAGTTCCATAAGAGGATCTTGAGTGATCCTAATCCCTATTTATCGTTCATAGTTTGGACTCTATCTCGCTTAATAGCTTTCCTATTCCTAATGATAGTCCATTTCCCTTCTTTTATTGCCTCCTTGACCTTTTGGACTTCGTTCCTGAGGTCAGCTTGGTCTTATGGAATGAGATCTTCATTTATAAATATTTTGGTTCCCTTTAGGCTCAAGGATTTATTGAGTATATCTAATTTGAGTTCAGCTTGGTCTTATGGAATCAGACCTTCATTTCTAAACATTTTGGTTCCCTTTAGGTTCAAGGATTTATTGAGTATATCTAATTTGTGGTCATTGCAACTTACCTTAATACATATTAGTCTATGCTTATTCTCAAGTAACTTTCCTACCTTGATGGCCTTTGTGATATAAGTTGTTTGAATTTGAGATTTTTTTTTAATTATTTTTTACTATTTCTAATATGTCATCTTTTTTTGTTCTTCTATACTAGCAATTATCAGGTGTAAGACTCTTTTATGGTGCTCATGGTTGAGTTCAATCAATTTGCTAATTTCCTCTTTTATGGGTTTAATATATAATTTACTCTCTGTGTTATTTAGGCTTGGGTGATTATTTAGTTGTTCTTTTAGATTTTTAATCTCACTCTTCAGGGTTTCATTTTCTCCAATCATTAATTGTTTACTATGTTCTATTTTTTTAAATCCTACCTTTCATTCCTTGGAGTTCATTCTCAAGTGAGATTATTCTATTTTCTAGTGATTTGTGATTGTTTTCCAACAATGTTGTTAATTCTATTTTAATTTGGTTTCTCTTTCTTTTCTTCATCTGTTTAAAGATTCAATGTATTCATAAAGACTGTCTAGAGTAATTTTACTTGGTCTCCCTTTGATAGAGTAGGGCTTAGATATGTGAAGGGAAGTACTCATACTGTAAACAAGAAAAAAATAACAAAAGAGGGTGAGAAGGAGCATATGCACCTGTCAGAGTTAGGGCTTGCTTCAACTGTTCAAGGTTAGGGTTTTCCTGGCTTGCTCAACCCCTCGCTTCTGCACACGTACTCTCATTGCCCCTCTCTAAAAACTTCTGAAGATTAAACCCTCAAAAATTTCGAATCCCACTGCTTGAACTTCAAAGTAGAAGGAACTTAGACTCCATCACAACTTAAAATTAACCACATATTATAGTTTTATGGTCATGGAATAAATGCTAGGAAAACTCCACAATAGTTATTCATTGTTGAAATTTGGCTTTTTCTATATAAATTAATGATATCCTAATAGTCTTCTAGTTCAGCACCTCAAAAAAATTGATTCACTAGAACCGCTAAGACCCAGAACGTCTGCAAGTTAAGAACCTTCGGGTATGACACAATCTCTATGAAAAACCCTAATTCTAGAGAGTCAAAGTTACCACCGAGCCCAGAGGTATGTTATGATTGTATATAATGAAGGTTAATGCAGAGTCGAGCCAATAATGTTATCCCTTATACAATTTCTTTTAAATGACTTTTAATGCTACAATGAGCTCTGATCGAACTCGCAAACTTCAAATCCTCAGCATAAAACGCTCACCACTGTCACCTGAATATCTCAAACTATAAATTATTCAACTTGCAAGTTTGAACATGTGTATCAAAAATGCCTAAAACCCTAGTTATCAGCTGTTCAGTTATAACAATTGTATCAAAATTTCAAAATCTACATATACTACTTATATTAATTTATGTTTAAATTTATTTAATATAATTTATTTAATTTGATTTACATATAATTAATTTACATACAATACAATATAATATAATTTATTTTTATTTTTATTTAATTTACATATACTATTTGTTTTAATTAATTTACTCTATAAAATCTATCAGCCTAATTAATATTATCAAACCTAATAATTAATGTATTAAAATTATAAAGTTTACAGCCTAATTAAATATTTAATATTCAATTTAAACCCAAGAAATTATAAACTCGAGTACAACCATATTACTAAATATGGTTGATATAAGCCAATAGTCATATATCAACCAAATTAATAATTACCAAGTATATGGTAACCCTAATATTAAAATTCAATATTTTAAACTTAGTACTAATATTTTAAACTCAATATTAAAACCTACGTATTTTAAAAGCTTAAGACCAATGAAGGGTGGTCTAAAGATATTCAATGTAATATTTGGGTTAAGCAAGGTTGTCCCCTTTCTCCTACCCTTTTTGTTATTTACATCAATAAACTAGAGGAGTGTCTAGAAACATGATGTATAAGAAGAAGTTTCAAAATATGGAATCCAAGAGGCTCCCAAAAATTGCTTCTAACTTTAGTCAAAACCCAATGCTCAGTCTTGGCTCAAGCTTTAGGGGATTAAGGAAGAGATCATCGTGAGAAGAAAGGATAGTCTCAAAGATACTATTACCTCCAATGTTAAGGACAAGATGTGGGATGCTAAGGAGCCAGAGGGTAAAAGGAAGTTAAGGTACTATAAGGAGGTGATCAACCCCACCCTCAATAACCAGAATTATCTCTCTATATTGACTAGCACCAAGAATAAAATGAACATTGCTAGGATTAGAACTAACTCTCATGAGCTTCGGAGTGACACTAGGTGGTGGTCTACTCCCAAGACTCCCTGCGATGATAGAATTTGTCAAATTTGTGATACTAAGAAGGTGGAAGATGAAAAGCACTTCCTTTTAGACTGACCGGCTTTTGCCCACAACCGCTCTCAATTCCCTATTGTCAGCCACACCTCTAATATTCTTGACTTATTAAGCCAACCCAACTATAGCGATCTTGGAACGCTTCTTTCCTTGCTCTTTGATCACAGAAACACAATTTTTAGGAATGACAATTAGACTCTCTTTTCTTGAGATCCAATAGATCACATTGATCTTAATGGACATTAATCATCATAATCATCATCATCATCATTAAATCTAAATATTAAATATTAAATCTAAAAATTTAAACTTAAATATTAAATATAATATTAAACCTACATTAAAATACAAAACTAGTTATATTAATTTATATATAATTTAATTTACATATAATATAATATATTTATTTTTAATTTTATTAATTTTATTTTATTTCAAAAATTTGAAATTTACATATATTGTTGAATTGAGGCTTTTGTGATCCATATCAAGTTTTATGAGAAAAAAATTCGACTTAAATCACATGAAATACATTTGTCGACGTGTTTCAAACCAAAGAGTGTAGTTCATTGCCAGGATGAGATGAAGAATCAAATCATGGTTGCATGCTAAATAGGGAGAGCAGATCTTCCAACGGTTAGGTTTGACTGGAAAATGGCTATATTGGATTAGACTGGACCAATGGCTATAATTGACCATGAAACAACTAGATTTGATTAGTCAATTGGACTCGTCCAAAGGATCGGGAGAAGGACTAATATTATATTTAATCAAATTATTTAATTTTAATAATATTATTAGATAAATAGTTATTCAATGTATTAGTGTTTAATATCAATATAATTTTTTTCATGTTCTAAATGCCATTAAAGTCTAGAATGATAAATTTATGAAATGCTACATACGAATATTATTTTAATACTTTTTGGTTGGTTTTTTTGTTATTAAAGTAAAATGTTAACCATATTTGAGTTAAAAATAATAAATCTAGGGAATATTAATAATAATGAGTAAAATGTTAACATATTTATGTTTAGTATATTAATAGATCTAGGGATTATAAATATTAGTAATAGTATGGATTTAATATTATCCTTAATACAACTAAAATAATAATATTATAAAATTAATTATTATTTCATAAATTATATTATTATTATTATATTTTAATAATAGTATTATTCTTATTATTATCATTATTAATGGTTTGCATAACTTATTAATATAAATTTGTTAGTTAAGCTATCTAATGTAAACTTGAACTTTCTAGTTAAATCTAAATTTTAGAATAATAATTATGTTATAATAGATAATTTTAACCCATTAAGTTTGTTATGAAAAGGACTATCTCATAAATATAAGGAAAAGAAAATGAGGGAGATTTCCAAAGAGGACCAAAAACTCAAATAGGAATTAAGGAGGAGGAAAATAGGTTAGTTAGAAGCTTCACTACATGATAATTAGGGGAAAAGAAAGGAAATAGATAATTAGTTCAAGTCATTAATAGAGGGCAAGGGGGAAAATAACTGACCAAAAAAAAAAATAGAAACGAAATAAGGAAACAACAACCAACTAGAAGGCGAGGGGGAAAAATGACTAGGAAGAGAGGGTAGGGATCTAGCAACTATTGATCTTCCAGCCGTCATCTCTATTGAGATTGCTTGGCCTTTTTTCAATCTCAATGGCTTCCCTAAATTTTCAGTATTGAAACTGCGCAACCTTAGCAATAACACGGGCCTCCTCAATACAAGGCTCGTGTAATTGCTAAGGTTGCATAGTTTCATCACCGAAAATTTAGGGAAGCTATTGAGATTGAAAAAAGACCAAACAATCTCAATAGATATGACAACTGGAAGATCATTAGTTGCTGGATGCCTGCGCTCTCTTCCTAGTCGTTTCTTCCCCCTAGCCTTCTATTTGGTTGTTGTTTCCTTATCTTGTTTCTAGAATTTTTTTTGGTCAGCTGTTTTTTGCGTGCCCCGCACCCACCTCTGCCCTCTATTAATGACTTGAACTATTTCTTTCTCCTCCCCTAATTATGCTATAGTGAAGCTTCTAACTAACCTGTTTTCTTTCTCCTTAATTCCTATTTGAATTTTTGGTCCTCTTTGGAAATCTCCCTCATTTTCTTTTCCTTATATTTATGAGACAGTCCTTTCCATGACTAACTTAATGGGTTAAAATTATCTATTATAAGATAACTATTATTCTAAAATTTAGATTTAAGTAGAAAGTTCGAGTTTACATTAGATAGCTTAACTAATAAATTTATATTAATATATTACTCAAACCATTAATAATGATAATAATAAGAATAATACTATTATTAAAATATAACAATAATATAATTTATGAAATAATAATTAATTTTATAATATTATTATTTTAGTTGTATTAAGGATAATATTAAATCCATATTATTGCTCATATTTATAATCCCTAGATCTATTAATATACTAAACATAAATATGTTAACATTTTACTCATTATTATTATTAATATTCCCTAGATTTATTATTTTTTACTCAAATATGGTTAACATTTTACTTAAATAACAAACAAAACCAACCAAAAAATATTAAAATAATATTTGTATGTAGCATTTCATAAATTTATCATTCTAGACTTTAATGGCATTGAGAACATTAAAAAATATATTGATATTAAACACTAATACATTGAATAACTATTTATCAAATAATATTATTATAATTAAATAATTTGATTAAACATAATATTAATACTAGTCCCCATCCCTTGGACGAGTCCAATTGACTAGTCAAATCTAGCTGTTTCATGGTCAATCATAGCGATTGGTCCAGTCAAGTCTGATATAGTCGTTTTCCACTCAAACCTAACAGTTGGAAGATCTGTTCTCCCTATATAACATGCAGCCATGATCTAATTCTTCAGCTTACTCTCACTGACAAATGTATTTCATGTGATTTACACCAAAAAAATTTCTCATAAAACTTTACATATACTATTTATATTTTTATTTATTTATATTAATATATTTATTGATAATATAAAATTTATAAGATTTAATAATATTATAAGATTTAAGAATTAATGTATTGTTATTATAAACTCTATAACCTAATTAAATATTTAATATTCAATTGAAATTAAAAAATATATAAATCTTAATATAACCACTAATATAAACCAATAAAAATTTATCAACCAAATTAATAATTAATTATCAAATATATAATAACCTTAATATTAAAATTTACATTTCAAACCTAATACTAATATTTTAAATTTAATATTAAAATCTAAATATTTTAAAATTAAATATTAAACCTACCCTAAACACCAAAACTAAAACTTAAAGGCTAGAAAGTAAAACCCAAACTAACACCAAACAGTAAAACCTAAACCTAAACCTAAACCTAAACCTAATTGTAAAAATAAAACCTAAAAACATAAAGCTAAAACAAAGTTTAGCCTAATATATATTTCTATGTATACAATCTTTATAGTTTTTTTTGTTCCAAGCGGACTTGATCCTATTGGAGGCCTGTTCAGTATACTACTTGTTTCTATAGCTTTGCAAATACTATAAAATATTGAATCAATCGAGTGAAGCTCCCATTTCTATTATTACAACACAATACTCTACGAATAGTTTTACAAAAATTGCAATGGAAATGTAGGGTTAATTTGAAAACGTTGATTTGAGAAAGCAGTGTTAATTCTTTTCGAGAGTTTAAATTTGAGAGCTTAAAAATAATTACATAATAACAGTATATAATGATTTAAGTAGAGTTTTTTCTTAAAAATTAAATAAGAAAAAATTTTAGTCCACAAGTTTTTAACCAATAAGTGTGGTTCATAATCAAGACTAAATGATGAACCACACTTGTTGGTTCGACACTGGCCAGTGAAAAATTTATTTTATGTGATTTCTACCCAAAAAATTTACTTAATTCATTATGGATCACAAAAACTTGAATACAGAAATGTATAATGATTTCATTATGAATAGTATAAGTTGATAAATTTAATAATTAATATTAAACTAATTATAATCAGCGTAATTTTTTCACATATCAACTTTTTATTTATAAAAAAATCTATTATTAGTTTATTATGGTTTAAAAAATCTATTATTAGTTTATTATGGTTTTGAAATGTTAAATTAAATTTATTTTAAGAATTTTAGAAAAATGATTGTTATCTTTTTTATTTATGTTTAATTTTTTAGTGAATTATGGTAATAGCTTCTAACTTAATTATATTATAAGTTAGTATATGTTATCACTCAGGTTGTTCCCCAGGAAAGCTCTAAAGAGGGGAATACGGCCGAGGTAACCACTAACCAGTCTTTTAGCTGTAGATTCTAGCCAATCTGCAACCAGAGAGGGCTCTCTCTTTTGAATTTAGCATTGTTTTGGAGTATTTTAGGCTAGTTATTATGCACAGGGTTTTGTTTTAAGTTTGTTGGATGATGATTTTAGACAGAGCTAGGATGCAAGTCTAAAATAGTCTGATCCATTGGGCAGATGGAGTCAAGGGGAATGAACTGCTGAAAGTGTTTTCTTCAGTACAGAGCAATACTACAGAGCCAGGTAATCGATCTAGGAACAATTTTGATATTTGGAAGTTGGTGGAATGAAGTCAGGGAATGAAAGGAAATCAAGAATCTTTCATTAAGCTGGCAGAGGGAAAATGCATGAAAATCACCAAGGAGAAGTGAAGAATTCCTAAGCAATATTCAAAGTGAAAGAATTAGTGCAAACAGGAGCAATTAATAATTCCTATTTGTGATTAATTCTGAAGAAAACATAATTAATACCAGAGATTGAACGCAGAGTGTATTTAAACAAATTCTGGGCTATTCTTTTTCTCTGTTACCAAGATTATGAAACATATATGAAATTTGCACACACAGAAAACATAAAACATAGTTTAGGGAAACTTATTGATCCATAGAAAGACACATGAATTCTGTAGCAGGTCTCAGAACCTCAAATCCACATTCAAACAGTCCAGCCACAGTGAAATTCATCAGCCTTTATATTAAGCAGTCTTAAAATTTACAGCACAGTTCAAAGAGAAAATCACCAACAACAAACATATCAATTGGAGGTATATATAAGAGAGTTTTTACAAAAATATCCCGTAGGAAAATATCTAGTAATAAATTTATCCATCTAATCTGGTGGATAGCAATAACTGATGTGGGAGCTCGCGCAACATGAGGGAGTAATTGGGCTGTACTGGCCGCCTTAGGTGTTTGGCTTTTGTTGACTTTTAGGCTCCTCTTTTTGGCTGGCAGCTGTAGCTTTGGTTTGCATCCTTGATGTGTTGTTTTTTGCCACTTGTGTTTGGTTTTCCTTTAATGAACTTCCATCACATCTGACTTTCTTTCTCTGCTACCTTGACACTTTGGCAGGGGGGCCGTGTATGTGGAATTGCTTACCTATAGCTAACCAAAAGGAAAATAGAAATAAAATTACCTTGGCAAAATCTCCAGCATTGCCTGCCACCAATCTTCTGTGGGCAACTGATGTCTTTGTATTTTAATTAGTGTCTCATCAGCTTCAGTATATCTGTAAAAGTTGGGTTGGACTTCAAAAAGGTGATTGATCTCATTTTCAATGTAGAACAGATTTTCCAGCTTGTCATAAAGGATTTGTCAAGAGGGAGGACCTGTTTCCTCTAAGGTGCTTGAGGATGCTGTAATTTGATTGGAAACATAATTATTTACTCTGTGGGCATACTGATCATGTGTTAACAATTTTCCTGCTGGTTAGCAGACTGGGCATCCCTTTGCTCTGTAATGTTGCAAATTTCAGTTTAAAGGATTTATCTCTGCTTGCATGTCTTGGCATTTTCTTTCTAGAGTTTGCACAAAATTTCTCAGGGTCAGCACCTTCTTCACAATCAGAATAGTATCTATCCTGCTACTGATGTCTAGAGCTACCAGCTGCTCCTTAGTGTGAGTGTTCAGGAACTGAATCATTTTGTTGGCCTGCTCATGCATATTTCCCAATGATGCTCTGGCTCTTTGGGTCTCAAATTGAGCAATGTTTATCAACTCTATTTGCTCATGTATCGTCTGGATTGACTACAACTGATCAATGATAGACTAGTCAATTTTGGCCCACAAAATTTCCTTGATTTCAACAAGAGTTTTATCTAGAGTAAGCTCCTTCTCTAAGGCTTTTATTTTGTTGTCCAAGGTATTTATTTCCCTTGTCTTCTCAACCACTGTCATCTTGGACTTGTCATAGCTTACCTCTAGTTTGGCCAATTTTTCTTTGGCCTCTTTCAGCTCTGTCATTTGAACTTCTAGCTCTTTGACTGCTTTCATCATATCTTCCATACTCATGCTAGATTATGGTGTTGTTGTTGCTGTTGCTGCTGTAGGCAGAATAGTGGGGACTGTGGGAGCTATTACAGGTGGCTGGGAGGTTGATTCTCCCTGCTTGCCTTGCAATGCTTTCTCCAATTCTTGCTCCATTTGAATTATTCTTTGATTCATCCTCATCATTAGACCCATCATGTCCTCACCTTACTTTTCTTGTGCAAGTTCTACAGTTTGAGGGTGCATGGTTGCAAGAAACCTCAATTGTTTTTGAGTGCAGTAATATCCTCTTCTTTTTTCTTCATAAGGGCCTTGATGCCCTTGGCATCCTTAAGATCATGCCCTAGATCCATAATGATTTCCTCCAATGTCTTTATTCTATTGTCTTTGGCCGAGGAAGACATTCTTTCCAAACCCAATTGAGTAGATGTATTGGTCAATGATTCCTTCAATTGGTGGGCCAGCATTGCCTTGTCTGCTAGTGTAGCATAGACCATTTCGCCCGTTTGCTTATGTAGTTCAATTTTATCCATTGGGTGTATGTCCTTGGCAAGGACCTCTAAGTTTGTCCTTATGTAGTCTACAGCTGTTTGTGGCTATGGTATCTTGGGCTTGAAATGACTTAAGATAATTTTCTCTTCTTTTAAGTCATAAGCTGCCATTAATCTCTGTTGTTTTGAGGGTGTTGTCTTGAGGAACTAATCATACAACTATACTCTCAACAACTCATTTTG
>Ga0115851_100329_pt1 | contig 19843 bp, 15 predicted proteins | sample InSIn2gowninarea_FD_83865 | JGI IMG/M metagenome (GOLD analysis project Ga0115851, IMG submission 83865)
TTTATGAAAAGAAAGGCTTAGGATAATTTAGTTTTATGGAAATTCAATCACGTGTCTTGAAAAATATAAAAGTGGCCCTTATCATATGTTTGGAGAATAATAATAGTTTAAAAAGCGAAAGGATACATGAAAATTATTATTGGTATAAATTTAGGTGTCTTTTGGTTATTCTTTGATAGCCTCATCAAGATCACATTGAAAATGTCTCATTCATGCTATGTCCTTTGAGTACCTATAAGTACCTGAAGAATCTAAGACATTATGCCAGTAATCAAAGTCATTCTGAAAGCAGTCATCCTATGCCTTTAAGGGTCTTTCTGAAGTGACTCCCCAATCTACCAATTGCAAAATGAATGTCCATAATCTAAACTTAAAATGGTAGGAAACATGGGACTAGAGCATTCAATGTAAAATAGATTTAAGAGGTTAACCCTGGACGCTATGGATGCTTGCTGGCAGCAGGTATTGAAATTCGATACCACTAGGAAAACCCATAAGGGATATGGATGCTCATGGGCAATAGGTAATTCTTCCTGAAGAAGTGTCAACCATTATCTTCATTATCACCTTATATCATACATCATCCTTTCCTAGTCCATATTTATTTAGCCATTATCTTCATTATCACTTTATATCATCCATCATCCCTTGCTAGTCCATATTTTATTTGCATGAGAGAAGGAAAATCCTTGGGCATGGCCAGATGTTTGGCCCTAGATATGTTATCATATTTGCTATCCAAACCTTCCTTTTACAAGCCATATTCATATATTTATATCATATTCTGTAACTATTATATTACTAATTTTCGCTAAATGAATTCATTTTACCTTGTGGTTAATTATTAATGGTTTCTTCTATTTTTAATGATTAAATGAGTTTTAACATGGTTTTCCAATGATAGTTTACTACTATGTTTATGTGCCAAAACAATAAGTTTTAGTATAGGAATTTGAAAATTTAGTACTTATATCCGTTTCGATATTAAGTAAAGGTTAACACATTAGCACTTATCAAGATAATATGGGTTGTAACTACATGTTTATGTATGGATTTACACTCACACCTATCTCACATGTGAAGGTCAAGACATTATTCAAAGTTATAGTCAAACCTAAATTCCACCTACAAAAGTTATCTACCAGTTTAGCATTTTACGAAAATTCGGTACTTAGTTTAGTACTAGTTTAATAGTTCAAAAACAAATATGTGTAGTTACATCTAGATTTGGAGGAGAGTCAAACTCATGCCAAGTGGCATCATTTCGATCTCCAACAATAATCTAATACATTCCCAAATCATAATAATGTCATTTTTAAATATTATTTGTTATCTTAATTGTAGTATGGGAGTTAGAATTTTATGGAATTTGTTATGATTCTTTGGTCCATTGCTTCCTCTCCATTGTAATATAAAATAAATATATCTGCATGGCAACAAGAAAGATAGGATGCAAAGAGGAATTGTAGGATCATTTTTTGAGTTGGTTTTTGTAATCAAATGTGTTATTTCACTTGTAATCAAAAGTTGAAGTTTCTTTTGGCAATGAATATTTCATTATTGAAATTTGACCATCATATTGGTTTGAGTTAGTTGCTGGGAACATTGCCAAGTTGGGAAGGGAACTTTGACTCAGGTAATGCCTTGGTTTTTATTTGTAGAGTAGGTTAATAATTTTTTTTATTTTTTTTGCAGATTTTATTTGATGGTATTTTAATTTTTTTTAGTAGATTTGTATTTTAGACATTCTTAGATCTATTGTTCTACCTTCACATTTGTTAAGTAAAAGACATTACGATCATATTAGAATTAATCTTCTAAGGCTTAAAAGTTCAAGAAACTTGAATTGGTTTCTTAATATGTTTGTGTACCCAAAATTTTAATCTACATAAATTTTGTACTTAATTCAGTACTAATATTCACAATTTCAATTTTGAGAATTTATTTACTTAATTTGGTACTAATATTAAAAATTTTAATTTAGTACTAGGTTTTATAGAATTTCTATATTTAATTTAGTACTAGGTTTTGCACTAGAATGGGGCATTAAAAAATATGTAATTTGCAGTTTAGGATTCTCTAATTGATTCCAGCTTTGAAACTAATTAGTAAACTATTCTTACAGTCAATCAGAACCCACAATATATCATTATGAATCCAATCTTTCTTAGAATTTATTTTTAGTATTTTATTAATGCATTTCTTGTAGTTTATTATCTTATTTTCATTATTTTCCTGGCACACCTTTGCTTATAGATGTTAGAATTTACTTTTCTACAACATGTTTAATGAGTTTTTATATGAATCACTATAGATTATAACCATTGATGTCTCAAGAAGTAATAAGCTACATTTATAAATCACAAGAACATTGTTGATTGGTAATTATGAAAATTTGTGTTTTGGAACCCGATAAGCATTAGAGTCCCATAGACCAGTGACTAGTTATAATCCTTAGTCGTTAATTATTTATAGTATTAGTTGTTACAGTAGGTTAGAATATGATATAATATTACATTTCCCATGCTTGCATCTCTAAGTCCTATGATCCCATATTTTATAAATAGATGATGGAATTAGAATACATATAATTCCGTAGAAAATAGGTTTCAAAGCATTCCATTTTGCATGTCATATGAATTGAGACACTAGATTCAATAAACCATAGATTATCATCATTTGTTTCTATTGATAACAAGCTTCTAAAATGAATAATTTGAGATTATTGAGATTATCACTAATAGAGACTTCTTAATCAACAAAATTGCCTCAATGCCTTATATGGTTGGACTCATTAAATTTGTTTTTATTTCAATATTTAGCAAAGTTTCTAATATTACCACAATGGAGACATACATCCCTCCTCTTCATATACGTATTTTTATTTGTTGGTGTTATGGCTTGATATGATTTTGGCCGTGACTTACCTCCTTTGTTCTTCTCCAATAAATTTCCTCGATATGGTTTCTTCTCTTTTGTAACCAACAACAAATTTGAACTTTGAGATCTACCATTAATATTCTTCCTTGTCTCTTCTTCCTGTAGGATAATATATGTTAGTTCATCGAAGGTATGATGTTTTTCATTAGATGAAATTCTAGTGATAAATATATGATAATCATCAAACATCTGATTCAATGTAATTGCTATTAGATCATTATTGGAAAAAATTTCAGCAATAGCACCAAACATATCGGAAATTTCTTTGATTCTAGAAGAGAAATTACTAATTATTTTCTTTAACTCCATCTTAATTGAGAAAATCTCATTCTTTAAAAATAACACTCCATTAGTATTGGGAGTTTCTTACAAATTTTTAAGCATTTCCCTAGTTTCTTGAGATGTAGCACAATCCTCGATATCTAGAATAATATTCCCTTGATGGAAATGTGCAAGAGTACCTTGGCCTTAATCTCCTTCTATTCTAAATATTGAATTAAATTTGTTGGTGCTACCAGTTTGGTTTTGACTCTTGTTACTATTAATCAAGAATTGGCTCCTTCCAATAATATCTACAACTTAAATTTTCAATTTCTAATATTTTCTCCATCTGGCTTTGTGGACTCATTTGAATATGAATCAACCAATGAATTCATCATTGTAAAAACAAAATATGAAATATCTCCAATTTAATATATCACGCACAAGATTTTAAAAAAAATACCAAATATCACTTTTTATATTATCTTTTAGAAAAAGTAACCTTGCATTTAAACTATTATTATTCTCCAAACATATGATAAGGGCCACTTTTATATTTTTCAAGACACGTGATTGAATTTCCATAAAACTAAATTATCCTAAGCCTTTCTTTTCATAAACTTATGGATTTTGAACTATGAATAATGTAGTCCCCTAATTATAAAACTTTCACTTTGGGTCCATGTCGAGATATCTTTAAAAATTTACATATTTAAGTATGAAGAATATCAATACAATATTACCATATATGTGGGAATTAAACAATTATATCAAACATTCTAGGGATGTAGATCAACCTCGAATGAAATACCCCACCACTTATACCAATATTGGATTATTTAGGATAAACTTATGCCCAATTTCCCAAGATGGCCTGATTATAGACTGGTTCAATAGAGAAAACTTGTACAAGATTCCATGTGTTCCTTTTTTAATCTTTGGCGATGAAAATTACATATGAGAAACTAAATCTGTGTAATTTCAGTATCTTTTATGAAATTAAAATCTGACACTCTAAGAGAAAGCTATGATGATTTTACTCATAACACCTCTTTGAGACAAAATTTAGAGCATGCGTAAATCCTAAGTTCCTTGGACAGTATCTCCAAAAATATATCAAACAAAGATTTGAAATTTTTAGATGTTCATGAATATTTTGGCTCTGGATGGTCGAAATTTCAACTTCTGAAGCATCACAGAAAAAAATGTTATAGATAAACTTCCAGCATGACCTATTTGAAGAAGTGAAACCCTGGGACCTTGAGCTTTGATACCAATGTTATATAACCATATCACAAAAGAGAATAAAAGAAAAGATAGATAAATTAATTTAAAATAACCCTCTTTGAGGGGCTATCCTCCTTTTACATCACATAAATGAATAATTGTTGGATGATACAAATGAAAATAGATACTTGGTATATACATGCATCTAAAGGATCACAATATAATCAAGGCTAATGGGACAACATTGAAAATAGTGGGATTCTATGGGGCACAAAAATAAAAATATAAGGGCTAAATGGGATGCATAAATATGAATATGGAGGCCACACTAGTATTATAGGGACTTAACATAAAGAACCAAGAGTAGAGGTTGGAAGTGAGGCTAGAAGGCCTTATATTTTCATATTGACACTTGGTGTATGGTTGTAGGCTCTGAAAGTAATAGCAATGGAAAAAAAGGTGCAACTATCATGTGATAGGCGAGGATGAGATGGTATCTCTTCAAATTCACGAAGAGGGACAAAAATTTCAATCTAAAAGGAGAAAAAATATTATCTCATAAAATTCTCCTGAAGGAGGCCCATATATGAAAAGAATGGTCACTAATGGACACCTCAAAGGAGGCAAGGAGGCCTTGTGGTTTTGATGCAGGAGCATCCAACACCCTTAATTAATGAGGAATCCAAAGCGGAACAAGGAGGAGGATGTGGACCAGGGAGAAAAAACAGGGACAAATCTGTTTTAAAACAGCGTAAACGATGGAATGGATAAGTCTCAAGAAGACTTTATTAAATGTAATACTACCACATATGTATGCATTTAGAGGAAATTAGGGACAGTTGAGAGATTTGAGGAATGCATATGATTGGATCCTTCACAGTGATCCAGTCCAATGTTCCTTCTATATATATGTTGAACCTGTGTGTTCAAAGTAGTAGATATAAGGAGAGAGTGTAGAATAGAAACCTGTGAAAACAGAGATGGATACAATGTAGTTGAGAGGAGAGTTTGTTCTAAGGGTGAAATGCCTTTGCTTATAAACATTCTGTATATAATAGAAAATTGTGTGTTTCAGTGTTGATTGTGTGCCTGTATGTATTCCATATATCTATATATATATATATATATATATATATATATATATGTTAATGGCTTGAAATTCATCATTTATAAGTATGTTCAGATTTTGCAGATTGATTGACCATCGATCACATAAAGGATTGATGGCAAACCAAAGATATTAATGGAACTTATGCGTGCTTGATAGACTATGGCAGAACTATGTTTAACACAAAAATCCGTCCAAGGAGAAGAATATTAAGTTAAGGAAGAAGCAAGAAAGAATACTCAGGAGCCATTAGATCTGGAGGATCAATGGTTTAAATCATTTATCGCATCAAGGACAGAACCTTTATCGCATCAACAGAACCCTTTATGAGTTATCGGAACCAGCTAATGAGAAGTGGCGATTGCAATATTTCGACTAAGGGACAGTCGTTGGATCTGGTGTCAGATAGACGATCACGATCTGATCGCTAATCGCATATTAGAGAGGCCAAAGGCTAGCGAACGGTGCAATGGAATGTCAATGGTCAATATGTGATTTAGCACTGACCGTTCAATCGGGAGGAGTATGGACGGTGAAGATCAGCCAATCAAAGTGATCATTATCAAAGATCATGGGTTGGAGTGTCGTTGTGGACTTTCGATGGGCCGAGGGTGGACCCGCCGATTTTATAGTCATGGACTAATAAAATTTGAGGGCCCTCCCATGGGTTCTAAGCAAGGATTTCCTTTTTGTTCCCATGTGTTTGCAATATCTGTGCTGCCAGGTTTTTAAGGCTTAAACACCTATATTAAAGCTTCCGATAAATGAGTGGTCTGTGGGTTTAAAGGCTTATGGCATAAGAAATGAATAAACGCTTCTAATAGGCTTTGTAGGCCATAACCCACAGGCGTAAAGATCAATTTTTGTAAAGGAAAGGGATTTTGGCTAACCCTGAATTTCTCATTCCCATCATTTGGTATCAGAGAAAACAAAGATTTTGTGTGCAAAGGAAGATTAAAGAACTTCATAAGAGAAGGAGGAAAGAGTGCAAGCAGTGGAGAAGGAGGTACGGTTGATAAAGTATGAAGAGTTATGGTCTTACTGTCGCACAGAGAATGACAGCAAAAGGTGAGAAGATTATAGTAAACCTAGAGCATGGAGTGCTCATATGGTTCCAGAGGAGAGAACTAGAAGGATGCCAAAAGACTGATTAAGGAGAGCTTGGTGAGGTATAATGTAACAGAAGGAGATTGTTACTGCAGAGGCTTGGTTGTAGCTCATAGAAGACCACGAAGGCAGTTCCACTGAAATAGTGGGTAGAATTGCTAAGGACAAGGAGAAGCATATGACAAGGAGGCCATAAATTTTTGTGCCTTGGGAGTTTGATGCAGGAGTATCCAGCACCCTTAATTAATAGAGGAATCCAAAGCAGAACAAGGAGGAGGACGTTGACTAGGGAGAAAAATCAGGGACAAATCTATTTTAAAATAGCATAAACGATGGAATGGGTAAGTATCAAGAAGACTTTATTAAATGTAATACTGTCACATACGTATGCATGTAGAGGAAATTAGGGACAATTGACAGATTAGAGGAAAGGATATGATCAGATCCTTCACAGTGATCCGATCCAATGTTCCTTATATATATGTGTTGAATCTACGTGTTCAAAGTAGTAGATGGAAGGAGAAAGCATAGAATAGAAACCTATGAAAATAGAGATAGATACAATGTAGTCGAGAGGAAGGTTTGTTCTAAGGTTGAAATGACTTAGCTTATAAACATTTTGTATACAATAGAAAATTGTGTGCTTCAGTGTTGATTGTGCACCTGTATGTATTCCATATATATGTGCATTAATGGCTTGAAATCCAGCTTTTATAAGTATGTTCAATTGTTGCAGGTTGATCAACTATCGATCATAGAAAGGATCGATGGAAACCCAAAGATATTAATGGAACTTATGCATGCTTGGCAGGCTGTGGTAAAACTACATTTAACACAAAAATCCATCTAAGGTGAAGAATATTAATATAAGGAGGAAGTGGGTAAGAATACTCAAGAGTTGTTGGATCTGGAAGATCAACAGTCCAGATCCCTTATCGTATCAGTTCCAGAACCTTTATCGCATCGATGGAACCCTTTATGAGTTATCAGAACTAGCTAATGAGAAGTGGTGATTGTGATATTGTGACTATGCGACAGCTATCAGACCTAGCGTCAGATCGAAGGTTGTGATCTGATCGCTAGTCACATATCGGAGAGGTCAAAGGCTAGCGGATGGTGCAATGGAATTCCAATGGCCAATATGTGATTTAGTGCTGGTTCTCCGATCAGAAGGAGTATGGATGATGAAGATCAAACAATCAGATTGATCGCTATTGGAGATTGGAGGTTGGAGTGGCGCTATGTACTTGCGATGGGCCGAGAGCGGACCTGCCGATTTTATAGTCACGGAAAAATAAAATTTGAGGTCTGGCCCATGGGTTCTAAGTTTGGTTTTCCTTTGTGTTCAGGTGTGTTTGCGATATCTATGCTGCTTAGTTTTTAAGGCTTAAATGCCTATATTAAAGATTCCGATAAATGTGTGGTCCACGGGTTTAAAGGTTTGTGGCCTAACAAATGAATAAACACTTCTAATAGGCTCTGTGGGCCATAACCCATAGGCCTCAAGATCGATTTTTGTAAAGGAAAGGGATTTTGGTTAACCCCCAAGTTCTCATTCTCATCATGTTTTAAAACTAACAAATTATGTGAAGATGTTTTAGGTCGAGGATGTGTGAAATATGCCCAAAAGGAGGAAAAAGATATGAAGTTACCTGGACAAGGAGAACAAGAAGAAAAGGATTTGACTAAGAGTTGGCAATATGTAAAGATATTACTAGTCGAAGAAGGGAGTTAAGATTATTTTTGAAAGATAATTGAGAAGGGCCCTCCATATCATTCACAATAATTTGTGAAGGACAACCATGGGGAGCTGTTATAAAAGGAGGTAACTATGCAATTGGTATAGGGAAATAATTACTGAAGGTTGTTACAAAAGGAAGCAAGAAATAAGGAAATGCAATAGTAAAGGAGCAAGAGGAGCCCAATATGTTAAAGGCACCTGACTGTTTTGTTCAGTTAGAACTTGACATGAATTTGTTGGGGTGATAGAGGGAATACATCAAGTACAATCAACTCAAAAGAAAATGGATAAGAATGAGAGACGTTTATCTCATGAGGATGAGTTTTTGCTTCATTTTTATCAAGAAATGTGGGGCAGGTATCTGTTGAGAGGAAGATTTTTTGGTGGAAGAAAACATATGTAAACACATTAATTTTCACTTGATGAAGTATAATGTAATTTTTGTTGAAATGAATGAGATCAAATTGGTTTGGGAAGATAATCACGACAAAGTTGAAGGAGATGAAGAGTATGATTTCGATGAAATTTTAATGGAGTATGATGGGAATATATATTTTTTGATAGAATTAAAATCCCTAGAGGGTAGGCTGGTAAACCAAATGTTGCAAGTTAAACATTGTTAGGCCCCTATACTACTAGTATAACCCCTTATTGTTATTAGTACAACCTCCCTATTATATTGTTGTACCCACGTAGTCCCCATATTGTTATTATTGTGCCGCATAGAAGGCCACTATTGTTATTATTGTGCCCTTACATTATTATTGTTATGTTGACTTTGATTATGTTATGACCCCTTAGACTCCCATATATAGAAAGGAGATCTTGTCATTTGTATCATCCAAGAATTGTTCATTTATGTAATGTAAAGGAGGTTGCTCCCTCGAAGAGGCTGAATTCTAAGGTGTTGATCTATATTTTCTATCTTTTAGTGAGCTGGTTTCATAAGATTTGGTATCAGAGCTTTGGATTCTAGGGTTTCATTGCTCCAAATAGGTCATCATGGCATTTTCGCTATAAATTTTTTCTGTGACGTTTCAGAAGTGGAAAAAAAAACCTTTGCGACGAAATAACATTGAACCTTGGATCTAAATTTCAGATATTTTCGCACAATATTTGTGGAGATATGATCTGAGGAAGTTGGTCTTTTTGCAGACTCCTGAATTACATTCCAAACAGGTGACCTGGGGAAACTCATCATAACTTTCTCTCTAAGTATCAAATTGAAATTTCGTCAGAAGTTACAGAAATAGGATTCACTGTAGTTTCTTGTATCCATTTTTCAGATCCAAAGGTCAGAACAGTGACACATGTCACGTAGTACAAGTTTTCTCTACTAAACTAGTCTATAATCAAGTCACTATGGGAGATTTCACATAACTCTTCCTTTGAGAATCCAATTTGGATCAGATTGGTGGCATTGGAAAGAGGACGTAGAGGGCTACTGCAGATCACGATTTCAGAATTGGAATATCTAAAATTACAAAGTTACAGTTGTTTCAAGATAGGGCTCCTAAAATCAAGAAAAAGTGAGATGAGGAAGTTTGATGGCAAGGATCTGGTAAATTGGATACTACAGATGGAGAAATATTTTGATCTACATGGTGTATCACTATTACAAAAGGTATGTATTGCATCTAACTATTTGGAACTGAATCAATTTTTATGGTATAAAGGGATTTTTTCTCATAAACCACTTGTCACGTCGTCAATTTTCATGGAGGAAATGATAACACATTATGAGGATACAAAGAGAACTCCTTCTTTAGTCAATTGATAAATCTCAAACAAAAGGGTTCATTGGAAGAGCACATTAAGGAATTTCAAAAATTGAATAGAAGGTAAATTATATTCCAAAGAAGCAAAGGATTGATGTCTTCATAGGGACTTTAAAGGATAATGTTCAACATGAGGTTCGTTTTTGGGAACCTGATTCATTGGAGGAGGCATTCGAGTTGGCAAGAAAAATTAAAAGCGAAATTATGGAAACAAGGAATCCCACCACTCATGACTATAATTATGGAAGTGTTTCTTCTCCTGGGCCTTCAAAAACCTACAAGGCTTACACCACAACAATTGGAAGAAAAAAGAGAAAAAGGGCTTTGTTACAATTGTGATAGAAAATGCACTAAAGGTCATAAGTATGCTAAGAAGAAATTATTTTACATAGAGCATGAAGAGGAGGAAGAAAAGGATCAAGAAACATCAAAAGAAGAGGATGTACGCTAGGAACTAACCTCTGAGAATGAAGAAATGAATCTGACCATATCTTGTAAAGCGTTGGCAACAATTACCACTCAAACTCTCAAGATAGAATGACATATCAAGAACAAAAAGGTTCAAGAAGTGAAATATCACATCAAGAAAGAAGAAATGAATCCAACCATATCTTATAATGCATTGGCCAGAATTACTACTCCTCAAACTCTTAAGATAAAAGGACATATCAAGAAGAAAAAGGTTCAAGAAGTGAAAGATCATATTGGGAAAGAGTAAATTAATCCAACCATATCTTGTAATGCATTGGCTAGAATTACCACTGCTCAAACTATCAATATAGAAGGACATATCCAGAAGAAAAATGTTCAAGCAGTGGAAGATCACATCGAGCATCAACAACAAGTTCTCCAACTTTTAAAGGATAATGCCACTTTGGTGTAGAATCAAATGAAACAACAGGTAGATCAACATCGTAATGAAAAAAGTTTTGATGTAGGTGATTGGGCATTTTTATGGTGACATCTCAAGCAAGCTATTTATGAGAAGGAAATGTTGGCAATACTACATGCACTTAAGAAATGGCAACCTTCCCAATGGGAAGACACTTCAAGGTAAAAATGGATCATGATAGTCTTAAATACTTTTTAGAACAAGTATTACCTTTAGAAGAACAGAAAAAAGGGTCACAAATATGTTGGCTTATGACTTTGACATCATCTACAGAAAAGGGAATAATTTTTTTTTTGTAGATGCACTCTTAAGAAAGAATGAGGATGTGGAAGCAGTTTTTTATTCTATTTCCATTATCCAACCAGATTGGATAAATGAAGCAAGGGATGAATGGAAGAAGGACAAAGAAGTGTGGCAACTCATTCAAAAGTTGCAGAATATCCCAATTCAAACAATATTGCCAGAACATGAAGAGGAAGGAAAAATCAAATTGGAACCTAGAGCAGTTATAGAAACAAGAACCCGATAGCTATGAAATCGACCAATTTCAGAATATCTCATCATGTTGAAGAACTTACCGCCGAATATTCCACATGGGAGGACAAGAATTTTATACAAAAGCATCAAGAACTACTGAAGTGTTGAGAACAACATTTTTTGAAGGAGAGGGGCATGTTAAGCCCCTATATTGCTAGTGTAACCCCTTATTGTTATTTGTACAACCCCTGTATTATATTGTTGTACCCATGTAGTCCCCATATTGTTATTATTGTGCCCCATAGAAGCCCACTATTGTTATTATTGTTCCCTTACATTATTATTGTTATGTCGGCTCTAATTATATGATGACCCCTTAGACTCCTATATATAGAAAGGAGGACTTTTCATTTGTATCATCCAAGAATTGTTCATTTATTTAATGTAAAGGAGGTTTCCCCCTCGAAGAGGCTGAATTTTAAGGCATTGATCTATCTTTTCTATCTTTTTGTGAGCTAGTTTCATAACAAACATGCCAAATTGTAGCTAGAGCAAGATAACTACAACAAATTCTAGTTGCAGATAAGGTTGAATGATGAGACTGACAAGATGTTGTTGTTGATGAGGAAGATGCCAAAGGAGAAATACCTTAAGAGGGAGAAGAGAACTAGGAGTATGATGTGACTTACTATAGAATATTGGATCAGTAGAGCAAGTCACATGTCATAGAATCAAATATGGGATCCTGGAAAGTTGAGATCAACCATGGGGAAATAGTCAAATCCAACACCCAAAAAATCAACCTCTTTTATGGGACTTAAGAGTAGTCTAATGCAAAAAGCATCAAATCTAGTGAGTCAACATTTTCCAGGAAAAGGAGGGTGGTGTAGAAACTTTCAAAAGGAAAAATTATCTCCTAAAATTTGTATTTTTTTATGTAGATTAATGTAAAACGTAGGTGTTCATATTTTTTCTAGAAGATAGTTAGTTTTACTGATTTGGTTTATTGACCAAGTGGGCTCTTGTAAAAATCTCATGTGTCAACTTGATTTTTTAGATAGTTTTGAATTTGTTAGGACAAGTGTCCGTTTGTCTTGTTTTTCTGGGATATTTCCTATCTAGCAGGAAATATTTATGTACAATATAGTAAGATAGATCTCAGAGAGAGGGGATAAGAGTTATCGAGTTGGTGGGAGTCAAAAAGAGCTCAGATAGGAGTATTGTTAATTATCTATAAACTAATTTCTATCAGAATTTAGAAATTAAATATTTTCTGTATTAGCAACGATCAACCTTACTGATATGGGATTTTTCTTACCTTGCAACACCCTTTTCATCCTTGCTCATCCATGCATTCTATTGCCTTTTCATAGTACTCTAACTTGCTCCAGTGTATGTACACTAGTCTAGGCCATTAATATGCCATGCCCACCCAATGGTAGCACATTGAAGTGGGTTGTTGTAGGCATGTCATTGAGTTCAAACACAAATGACTTCACCCAATGGTTGACTGTTTTCCTTGTCCCCATTTCCAGTTGAACCAACAAATGTTTTTTATGCAACTCCTTATCCAATCTGCACTTTTTGACAAGCTTTGGGCTGCCAAAACTATAATTAGAACCTAGATCAATTAAAATAGAAACAACTTGTTCTTGTAGTTTACCTTCCATCTCAATTATGGATGCCTGGAGGTCTGCTTGGTGGTTATGCAATGTTGCATAAACCACTAAGCTTGGCGGCTACCTCACCCACCATTATTTCCTCTTGAGGATTGCATATCTTGGGTCCAACATCCTACTGATGTGGACAATCCCTTCTCTTTTAGTTCCTACCAAAGGTCCAGCACTTGAGTGGTTCTCAACCTTCTATCTTGGGTGGTCTTGATGCTCATTGTTGCTCATTTCTCTTAATGGAAACATTAGCCTTATGTTGATACTGACTTGTCTGAGCTGGGGGTTTCCCCTCTTTGCCTTTTGGGTTCTTCTTGGACCAATTCATATTTAGCCTAGAGGTGATTTTGGTTGGCCAAATACTTTTTATTTTAGGCCTATGCCTTGCTTACTCATAGCAAAGTTCTAACATCTTAATCCCATGCTTTAGGGTCTAGGGTTCATAAAATTTAATTTTATCTCTGAATACCATGGGTATCCCACTGATGAACCTCTAAATTTCAACTTTCTCATCCTTGATATATGGTACATACCTCAATAGTCCCAGAATCTTGGTGACGTATTCATCACTGGTCATATGACTGATTTCGAGTTCATAGAAATCTTTGGCCTTATTGTTCTAGTAGTGTTCAGATAGGTATTTCTCTTTGAAGAGCTTCTAAAACTCCTCCCATGTCAACTTCTTCTCGATAATGGCTCTAGTATTCTTCACATCCTCCCACCAGATGCCTACCTTTTCTTTTAAGTTGTAAGAGATGACTATGGCTTTCGTATTCTCAGAATAATCACGTATTCTAAAGAAATTCTTCATCCCTAGAAGTCATGCTTCAGTGTCCTTTGCCTTCTTCACACCCCCATCGAATGTGGATAAATTTTCCTTCTTAATTCTTCAAGAATATTCAGGCATATCATCCTCTCCCTTTCTCTTTGAGCGATCATGATGTCAAGAGCGATGGTATGTCTGGATAGCATAACTAGACAATTTTCTCAAGAAAGGCACTTGTGTTCTATCTCTTCCTCTTGGATTACTCAATAGTTCTCCCCCTAACACATTGTCTTCACTTCCCTGTTTGGGCCTCTTTCTGGGTCTGCCACCATCTTCTCTATTTGTATTTCCTTCTAACTCATGAAGGCTTTTTTTATCTCTATGACTAGTACTCATTTCGAATTTCCTTTGCCTTTGTTAGTCTGAGAGAATTTGCAAGATGATTGAATTGATCTTATCCTACCTTTCTTGGGCTCTCGCCAACCTCTCATTATTGGCCTTAAAGCTCCTTCACCTCATCCCGAAGGCTTCTCAAGGTTTCCATAAAATTTGAGGGGTAATCCCCCCGCCCCCCCACCTTGCCCCATTGATCTCTATTCATCATTGGTTTTGACTCCATCACTTCAATGTTGGGGCTAATCAAAACTATATTCAACCATTCTGGTCCTCATCACTATATATTTTCTATGTTATGCTACTAGTGATGTGTTTTCAATCACACACATTGTTGGACATTTTAGAACATTAATTAAACACAAAATCAACATCATGAGTTTGCATTCATGGATTTATGATGGGGGTTCCTATGGTAACAAAACAACCATGTTGACATACAATCCATTTACAATCATATGCACCAGTCATTTAATTGTGCAATTGGTGCATAATTAATGATAATAATGTATTCACAACCATAATCATGATCCCATCAAACTGTTAGTCATCCACTAAATCACCTTAGCACAATTTCCTTAACAAAGAACAAGTACAGTCCACACTAACTCAGTACCTTATAGTTACCTAATGAAAAAAAATTATCACTTTCCCATAACGAAAGCCATCCAGTACAAGTATTGACTCTCGATGCTCTGATACGCATCTATAAGGTACATGAACCCTTCAATTCACATTCGACAAATGGGGTTAATTTTTTTTATAACTAATTGGATGCAACTCTCAGATCCCAACAAACCTCGAAATTGCAATTATGACCCCCTCTGGAATCCCTACCTTCTGAGTAGTGTGTCACAACTTTGAGACCCTTATATCACCCTAAGCTCCCAAGATGAGGTCCCCCTTTGGAAGCTGATCTTCTAGCTGACGTGTCACAAATTTGGGACCCACAAAACGTCATGAGCTCTTAAGTTGATGTCCCCCCTAGAATCCGACCTTCTAGCTAACGCATCACGACTTGGTGGTGACTGCTAGCTCTTTTGTTAATGGCCTACCACTCCAGTCTAGGTCCGAATACCCACCTCTATCCTTCTTGTTACCTTGGCACATTCAACCATACACATTTATGAGGTTTCTAACCTCCATGGTCTAACCATTGCCTGGGTAATCTCATGCCAACATCATACATTCCACGTGTCAATGTGCGAGTGGTCCACATGTCACCCTTATGTGGCTTCTTTGGGTACCAAAATCTCCCAAGCTATTTTCCACGTCCTTCAAGAAAGCACACTGATGTCATCTCCACCTAACAAAAAGTCACCACCTGTCTGGTTTTAAGGAGAGAGAGACATCCCTCAATCATTGTTTTCTCACTTGGGCTTACTTAGAAATATGGGGACCCTCGAACCTAGATCTCTTTAAGAAATAATTCTCTTAACACTCCAGAGTTCCAACCTTCTAGGTTTTTGGGGTGTCAACCTCCAACATCTTCCCCGCCCGATGGATCTAAGTGATGGAATAATTTCCCATCGTGATCTCTCAACAGAAATCGACACCCTTTGCCATTGCTGCTAAACTAAATCATATTCAAGGGTACAAGCTCTGTGGCTTTCTGCCTCGTCCTTCCAACCAATCACGTGAGGGGAATCTCGTTCAACCAATTAGAGGCACCACTTGACTATAGGTTTGACTATCCAAAGGAAACAATTATCCCAATTTTTCCTATAAGTTCATGCCCTCACTCCTCTAAGACGCAACAAGACCTTAAGCATTGCCTTCTAGAAGCTCTTGCTAAATCTTGCCCTCGATACCACTCTTCGTCTGTCTCTTCCTCTACTCCTCATCTTTGAATGTGTCTCTTTTTTCCTCCTACCACCTCTAGCTTTTCATGGCCTCTTCCTTGGCCAAGATTTTAATGGCCTCTTCCTCGGCCACAATTATTGTTGTGTTGTTGCTGACCTATATTACATAATCCCTCAATAAAATTCTTGTCATTTTCTTGTGGTTTCTTGTCAAGCAACATGGGCTTGCATACTTCCTCTTGCAAGTTTAATTTCAATATCTTCTTCCTCAATTCATGCATGAGCTAATGTTTAATGGTTGTCCTGCGTTTTGGGTTCCTTCCATGCACAAGAAACAATAACTTCCCAAGCAAGATACCTCCTCCCCATCTCTATAATATGTGTCCCTTAACTCAGTCCCCTTTTCTTAATTCCACACATTGCAAAATATTTAGAACGCAAGTTCTACACGGACTTTGGGTGGCCTTGTCACACTCGAGTGAAAAGTAGTGAAAAACATAATAATGGATATAGCATAAAACAAGTTCCAAAGAAAAGAAAAATAAAATATTCGATAACTTAGTTTTTAAAACAAAAAACTTGATATACTTGGAATGAGAGAAAAATACAGTTATACAATAAAAATTAAGACTTCAACTCCTTTTACCCACCATAAACTATAATTTACACCGCTTTTTTACCACAGTATTTTACACAGTAAAATTCTTTGTTTTTAAGTGCACACCAATAATTTTTCCAAACACTCCACCAACAATAATTGATGACATAAATATACATTGACCTTTTGGAAAAGACAATTGTTAATAAAACATTTGCGCATACACAAATTAATTTCATTACTTTCAGTCAATGCGAAAGCACTGTAACCATGCATTCAATGGGCATGCCAACGGCTCGAGATATTTCCATGAATTTGTTTGATGGATATATACTTCTGGTTATGGATGTTTTGCAGAGATGATAAACAGTAGTACGCTGGAAAAAAAAAAAACTGGTTAGAGAAACAGTGGTACGCTTAGGCAAAACGTAATGTTTAACTGCTTAGAGAAACAGTGGTACGCTCAGGCAAAAAGTAATGTTTACTTAAAGGTTTAGGTTGAAAAATATGCATGAGGATTTTCTTGTACTTCCAGAAATGGAGAGCGATCAGAACTTTAAATGGAGTCGCTGGGATTACTTCCCACAAAGCAAAGTGCTGGAAGGAGCTGAACTTTATCCTAAGTGATATTATATTCAATTTTAAGTGATATTATATTTGAATATAATTCTATTGTAGATTTCAAAATATTGTTAAAAAATTATAGAAACAAAGGGAAGTTGAACCAATTTAATAGTATTTGTCATATTTATTTTACTGCTATGTGTCATATTTTAAAATCTAACAATCTGGGATTTAATTTTAATTTTAAAATATTTTAAAATAAGTTAAATATAAATGAAATTAAAATGATAAATATAATATTTTAAATCTACACTTCAATTAAATTTAAATATTATTTTAAAATCATATTTTTGAAATATTTCAAAATTTACAATTCAATTAAATTCAAATATCAAATATTACTCTATAGCAAGAATATAGTTTTCTATCTGTATCAAATTTAAACAAAATTTATAACGAAAAGTAACATGACACGAATGTTTACGTGAGCAAGGGCATAGGTCGGAGGGGAGTACATTCCTGCTGCCTTCTCTTTCTTTGTATAAGACTGTTCTTTCAACATCGACAATGGGTAGTATCGAGAAACATTGCTGAGAAACAGGAAGAGAATTGTTGCGATCAGTGTTCAAAATTGAAACTTTTTTCGCTTTTCATTAGGCTCCTAGCACTTTCTAGAAAGGCTAAAAAAAATACACTTCTAAAAAAATTTAAAATATCAAAATCACTTGTAAATTATAAAGGTTAGATTAAATTTTTAAATTTCAAAGAAGGGAAATATTTCTAATAACCTGTCAATACTTTTTTAAGTTTACGATAATTTCGAGTCTGTACTGGTGCACAAATCACTTTGACTAGTGATAGTTTCATAGAAGAGACCAGTCAAAGTCCAAATGATCTCATACAATTTAATAGTTATGTCATGATTTGGGGACGTTTCCTTTTACCCGAACATGATGCAACTCGCAAAAATAAGACATGCAATAGTTATGGTACTATTACACCTAGCACAGTGTGGCAGAGCACATAAAATAACCATTCAACAACTAAGCACGTGCTCTTGCTCCTCTGTGATTATCCTCGAGTATGCCTTCCTGCATCCATTTTTTCCATTTTCATTTGAATTGGAACCCATCATCCATAGAAAGAAAGTTATGGTTCGACACTAGACTATAAGGTATTTTTCATTATCCTCCTCATATCCTCATTAGCATTTGGTTTTTCATTCGGTGGAGCCTTTAATGAAACACTCCTTGAAGTAATGGCAGCCTTTGTGGTCACACAATGTATCATGGGCACCATAAAATCCACAACCCACGAAATCAACACTGTGGCTAGATACTCTGAATGCAACTACGTCTCATCCTTCTATCCCAGGCATGGGTGTTAGAGTTGTTTTCTACATTGTTAATGGTGGAAATTTTTATTGTCATAATTATATGAATCTACCAACTATGAAAATAATATCTATCTTATATTGAAGGCATTGGACTTCCCAACTATACCATTGTAATTCAAACTCTTGCTTGTTTTGCTTCATTTCTTAAATCCATACAAAAATTTTGGCCAAGTACCATTTTTCATGTGTTTGTTCTCTCTCATAAAGCTATCGGTTTCCTTGAATGTTAAAAAACATTTTGCAACAAGGCAATGAATAACCTATCGAGAAATCTATAGTCAAGTCCTATGGTATCTTGCTAAGGTTGAAATTTTTCTATCTCAATCTTGCTAAGGGATTTTTAATTTATGTATTTACTTATCTTACTATTTTTATTTATTTAATAGGTGTAAATCTTGAAAAAAGTCTCCTATTGGTTGTCCTATGAAGTATAAAAGGAAATTATCAATTGTTGAATCATTTGACCTTACACAACATTCTAATCAACCATTTAATATTCAAAATGAATTTGATTCTCATCTACATGAATATGATGAATCAAATAGTGTAGAGCTTGTTGAAAGAGAAAACCCATCAAAGAAACCAAAAATAATGTTTAAATTTAAATGAAATACAAGATTTCCATGGGCTTACATTGTAAAATATTGTAATGGTAATGAAAGCATAAAATGTTCTTGATGTGCTAAATTTAAAAGTGAGACTCCATTTGCAAAAGAGGGAACTACCACTCTTCAATTTAGTTGTCCAAGTGACCATTCAAAATCAAAGGCTCATAATTGTGTTTTATAAATTTTGGAGGGAAAAAGAAAACGAAGCAATTGTAGAACTTTCTCTATAGATCAGCTGGCTCTAATACCATGTAGAATTTCCCACTGTAGATCAACAAATTATGCAATATACTAAAGCAAAATACAAGATCTACTTCTACAACAAACTTGTGGAAGCTTAATCGATTATCAGCAAGATCAAATAGAACACATATAACAGATGAATGAGAAAGCAATCACACATGAACACAGAAGAAAACTATGGGAAAGCCTCAGCTAAAAACCTCGATCTCTGTATTATCATACAAGTGGAAATATGTTCAAATTACAAAAGCAATCAACTCACAAGCTATCCT
>Ga0115851_100333_pt1 | contig 19730 bp, 27 predicted proteins | sample InSIn2gowninarea_FD_83865 | JGI IMG/M metagenome (GOLD analysis project Ga0115851, IMG submission 83865)
TAACTCATAGAATTCATTTGCTCTATCATCATAGTATCTCTTTGATAGATGCTTCTCCCTGAAAATGTGGCATAGAATCTGGGGTCGTTGGCTTTGAACTAGCCGAAAAGGTGCCAAGTCACTTGCATGCCCTTGCTGTGAGAGTGACAGGAGGGTCCCAGTCACATGAATGCCCATGTTACGGGAGAGACTGATGCCTAGGTCATTAAAATGCTAAGTTGTCTCAAGGGTTGATCACATGGGGAGGTTGGTTGGCTCCTGAGGGTTTTGTGGCATTTGTGGAAGTTCAGGTTGGTTGCATTGTGTTAGTTCCAATTCCTTAACTGTACATGGGGATTTGAATAAGATCATAGTAGACTCCTGTCACATGTTTATCGCAGCAGATAGGTTAACTTGTGTAAATGTGGGAGGATGTCATTACAAAGTTGTACCAAAGCATGGTTCACCCTTTGGACTGGATGGGCAGTGTGTGGGTCATGCATTCATGCTAGTTGCATATATGTGTTCTATATTCTTGTGGTCTATGTACTTGTTTCATATGCATGGTAGTGTCCATAGTTGCATTGGAGCCGCCATGTGGAAGTGAATGGTGTGTTGTTGTATGTGATCATCATGAGTGTATATCAGTTATGCATTGGTTATGCATGTTAGCGCTTATATATTGTTATGCATACATGCATATGGTTTTAGTTGTCTTGCGTGAGGTCATGGTGTGTGGTTGATATGGTCATGCATTGATGACTGGACTATGGTTAAGATGATATCTATATGTTGTTATGATTATGTTTATATATATGCATTATGCTAACCTAGTTGATATTGCAGACTAGATATCCTCCTCTAAACTAAATCGAGTTACGTTGGTTTGTTTATGATTTGGTTTAGCTAACATGATATACCTTGTAGGAAGAAAAAAACAAAGATCACTAGAAAGACAATAGATTATAGTTCCCACGACTCTCCCTTGGATCAGATGAGCAACGTGGTGTTGGGAATTCTTCCAACTTAGAAGACACATTGAGAAGTTTGAAGTCAGAAATAAGTTGTAAAGAAGGTAATGAAAGAATCATTCAGGCATAGGAGAAACGAGCAAAAGTCAATACGGTAATTCTTTAGAGTTTGTTAGAATTGCAGAGATAGGGGTCACTTTGGATCAACCATGAGTAGGAGGACAAAAATATTGGGGAATATGGCAGTAGGTCTCATGGTGGGCATAGGTTAGATAGATATGACATGATTAGAGATGACAAGTTCTTGGATACTCCAGATAGAAGAGGTGATGGACATAGGTACTATTCTAGTTCTGGTTCTAATAGACACTATGATTGTCATTGTCATCATCCTTACAGGAGGAGTGATAGGGGACATTTTCCGTATGAGTTCAAGAAATACAAGCCACCTACATTTGATGGGGAAATGAAGAAGTCACGAGATGTAGAAGCATGATTTCTTGGTATGAATAAGTTCTTCAAGTTGCATTATTACTTAGAAAACATGAAGGCCATAATAGCTACATTCAGTTTTAAAGGTAAAGAAAATATCTACTAGGAAGATGTAAATAATGTCAGAGGTATTTGTGAAGATGATTTGACTTGGACTAAGTTCGAGAGACAATTCAGGGAGAAGCATCTATCAAAGAGATACTATGATGATAGAGCAAATGAATTCTATGAGTTAAAAATGGGATCTATGACCGACGAGGAATACACTAGTAGGTTATTGGAGTTATTGAGGTATGTACCTTACCTAAAGGAGGAGAAAGCGAAGATTCAGAGATTCATCAGTGGGTTTCTAGTAACATTCAAAGACATGATTGAGTTTGATGGGCCTAGATCATTAGAGGAGGCCATTTGGAAGCTAAAGCGTTGTTTTGAGCAATCAAAGTGTAGATCTGAGACTAAGCCAGATTGGAAAGGTAACGATAAGAATAAAGGAAAAATGGGACAAGAAGTGAAACATACCTCAAGATACAAGTAACAAATAGAATGAAACCCCACATAATAAGTTCAATGCATCTGATAGTGGACATGGATTGCGGTCTAAGGAGAAAAACAAGGGTGATGGTTGGAAGCCCTTGCAGTGTTGGACTTATGGAGGAGAACATTGCAGGATAGATTTTCCACAACATCATGGTGGTAGGCCTCAGATTTATGTTGCAAATGATGCACATATAGTTAGGGATGTTGGCCAGAGCATTCCACGTATCTATGCAACATTGGAGAATATCCAGACAGATCACCATGTGTCTATTATCGAGATGGATGATAAGCTTTGTGATCAACTTGTTTCTATTTTGATTGATCCTGGATCTAATTATAGTTATGTTAGTCCTGACCTGGTGGATAAGTGTCGTTTGAATAAAGAAGTGAATGCAGAATCTTGGTTAGTGCAGTTGGCTACAGGTACAAAGAAGAGAGTTCATCACTACGTAAGATCTTGTTCATTTGAGTTGAATAGTATGCCTACTACATCACATTTGAATGTATTGCCGTTGGGATCATATAGCATGTTGTTGGGCATGGACTGGTTATATATTCATAAAACTGAAGTGTATTCTCATGAAAAATCCATTGAGTGATTGGATGACACTGGAGAACATAGAGTCTTACATGGTAAGAAGAAGGTAACATCAGTCAGAATGGTTACAACTATTCAAATGAAGTGCATCCGTAGGAAATGATGAGTATTATTTTAAGTGCATATTGCTAGTGACAAAGGTAAGGAACTTAAGGATGCATATGTCTTGAGCAGGTACCCAATTCTACAACAGTTTAAGGATCTGTTTCTAGTAGAGATTTCATAGTTGTCGCCTCACAAGGAAGTAGATTTTTCTATTGAGTTGGTATGAGGGGAAACACCAGCATTGGAGACACCTTACAGGATGAGCACACCAAAGTTAGTAGAGATGAAGTTGCAATTGAAGGAAATGATTGACAAGGGATACATTACGCTGAGTGTATTGCCTTAGGGTGAACCAATGTTGTTTGTGAAGAAGAAGGATGGTAATCCCAAGTTATGCATTGATTATAAGCAATTGAACAAGATGACCATCAAGAATAGGTATTCGTTGCTAAGGATTGATAACTTGTTTGATCAGTTGAAGGAAGTAGCAGTGTTCTTGAAGATTGACTTGAGATCAGGATATCATTAGGTACACATCAAAGAAGAGGAAATTTACAAGACTGATTTTTGGAGTAGGTATGGGCATTATGAGTTTGTTGTAGTTCCATTTGGTTTGATTAATGCTCCAACTAATTTTATGTGCTTGGTAAATAGTGTGTTGTGTCCTTATCTGGACAAGTTTGTTATTATATTCATTGATGTTATATTAGTATAATATTATAAAAATGAGGAAGAACATGTCGAATATTTAGTAGGAGTATTGGTATTGCTGAGAGAGTATCAGTTGTATGCTAAGCTTAGTAAATGCTGCTTCTTTTAGACAAAGGTACACTACTTGGGGGATGTGGTTTCCAAGGAAGGCATAACATTAGATAGAGAAAAGATAAGGACTATCATGGAATGGGAAGCTCAAGATCATTCATGGGGTTAGCAGGTTATTACAAGAGGTTCATCGAGAATGTCTCACAAATTAATTATCCTATTACATCGTTGCAAAGGAAAGGTAAGAAATTTGAATGGACAAAGGAATGTGCAACCAATTTTGAATAGTTAAAGAAGTTGTTGACAAATTCTCAAGTGTTGTAGATTGCAGATCTGGACAAAGAATTTGTGGTATGTACGAATTCTTGCAAGAGAGGACTTGGCATAGTCCTCATGCAAAAATGATAGGTAGTATGCTATGAATCAAGGAAATTGAATGCGCATGACCAAAGTTATCTGACACATGATCTTGAGTTGGAAATGATCATCCATGCTTTGAATATGTGGAGGCACTATATTCTTGGCAGATGGTTCATCTTGATGGGTGATCACAGTGGATTGAGGTATCTATTTGACCAACCAAATATGAATGCCAGTTAAGCAAGATGGTTGGCCATGATCAGTGAGTTCGACTTTGAGACTAGGTATTTTAAAGGAAAAGAGAACAAGGTTGTAGTTTCTCTTAGCAGGAGGATACAAGTGAATCATATAACAATTATGAGTTCCTATGGGATGGATTTACAAGATCGGATCTTGCAGGAAGGTCAACAGGATGACAATTATAGGGAGCTTATGCACAAGTTACAATAGGGTACAGGTGATGAGGATGTGGACTATTGTCTCATAGTAGATGGCATGGTCAGATTTAGGGATAGAATATATGTGCCAGACAACAGTGAGCTCAAGAGGCTTATCTTGAGGGAATTTCATGCTAGGCCATATTCAGGTCACTCGGGATATTAGAAGACATTGATACAGGTGAAGAAGTTATACTATTGGCCGAACTTGAAGAAAGAGGTGGTAGATTTTGTGGCTAGATGCTTGGATTGTCAACAGGTAAAAGCAGAGTGTACACATCCATATGAATCAATTCATCCTATTTCAATTGTAGAGTGGAAGTGGGAGGTAATTTTGATGGACTTCATTACAAGTTTGTTGAGGACATCTAGGCAACATGATTCTATCATGGTTGTTGTGGATAGGTTGACTAAGGTAGCGCACATCCTTCTAGTGAAGTTTACATATTCAACAAATGATGTAGCCTAGGAATTCATTAGAGATATAGTGAGGTTGCATGGTGTACCAAAGAACATTGCATCAAACAGGGATGCCAAGTTCACTTCTAGGTTATAGAAAGAGTTATTTGCAGGTTTGGGTACAGAGTTGGCCTTTAGCATAACTTATCATCCACAAATAAATGTACAAACAAAGAGGGTCAGATTTTGGAGGACATATTTAGAATTTATGTCATGCATAAACAATGGATGTGGGAAGAGTATCTTCCATTGGTTGAGTTTTCTTACAAAAATGGGTACTAAGAATCTTTGAGGATGAGTCTGTTTAAGGCATTATATGGGAAGAGTTGTAATACTCTCATCAGTTGGAGTGATCCATTGAATAGGGTGTTAATTAGACCAGAGATGTTGGAAGAAATGGAACAAGAAATGCAGGTAATCAAGAGGAATCTAAAGGCAACACAAGATAGACAAAAGAGTTATGTAGATTAGAACATGTTGTTTAAGGAGTTTCAAGTTGGGGAACAAGTGTACTTGTGTATCAAGCCCAAGAAGAGCTCCTTGAGGATTGGAACATGTGCCAATAAGAGACCTTGGTTTTGTGGACCTTTCAATATTCTTGAAAGGATTGGGCTAGTAGCCTATCCACTTGCGCTCCCTTCAATAGTGAAAGTCCATGATGTTTTCCATGTGTCATTGATTAAGAAGTATGTTAAAGATGTTGATAATGTGATTGATTGATCTGTATTGCAGGTGGAAATAGAAGGAGAGTTCTAGTTGGAACCTTAGTGCATTTTATAGAGAAACATGCTCATGCTTTGAAACCAAGCCATCAAGCAGGTTCAAGTGAAATGGAAGAACTTTGGGCCCAATGAAACTACTTGGGAGATGGCGGATTAGATGCATGATATATATCCTTCTCTATTCGTTGGTTGAGTGAATGTTTTTGGTATATGTTTTTGTATATGTACATATGTATATGAATGTAAATACCGCCATGAGTTGTGCTATAAATCTTCGATAAGTTATATGGGTGTCATGTCATTATGGTTGTCATGTTGTTATGTTTCTCATGTTGGTTTTCTTCTCAATAGGTTGATCATTGTAAATACTGAATCAAGCTAAGTTATAAAGCTCCTTGGGCAATATGTTTGATTTTTTTCAGCAGTCTTTCTGGTTGTAGGTGTCATTGAACACTGAGGACAGTGTTCCCCCAAGGGGGAGGGTTCTTTATCAACCCTAGTAAAAAAAACATGTAAAACTTAATAAGGAAAAAATAGATCTTGGTCATGGGACACATATTCCAAGCTGAATGTTGGGAAAAGAAATAGTAATGGGATCACTTGTGATTAATTAATGGCTAAGTAAATTGGAAAATAAAATGGAGAAGGATTTGCAAAAGCATGAGGCATTAATTAGAATTTTATTTATGAAAATAATGGAAATTAGGAGAAAATGAAGGTGAAAGGTCACATGTTGCATGTGAGAAGGAAAATGAAGGAAAATAATGGAAAATTGAAGAAAATAGAGACCTCATTAATAAAAAGTCTTCTGAGGATCAATTTGTAACCTTTTGCCAGTTCAATTTTGGAGCTCTCTCTCTATACTGTCTCTCTCATACCCTTGGACACATATTTTTCTTGGTGCACTCTTGGAGGAGTGTCACATACTTGGGATTTGGAGCAAGAAGGAAAAGGAAGAGCAGGAAAGCATAAGGGGACATCAGGATCAACAACTACAATGGGTTTTCCTTGCAGGTACCAAGTTTCATGTATGATTTCCTTGCTATTTTTGGCATGCATGGCATATGAATGTGGTTTATTGGCTATGATCTGTAATTGGCATGGAGGAATGCTTGGATTGACGATGGATTTTCTTAGCCTTACCATTTTATGGATAGCCATGGTGTTGTGGGTTTCTTTCCTTTTGTTTTCTGGTTGGTTCTCATGTTCCTTTGGGTGTGGGTTGAGTTACTAGTTCCTAGAAGCCTTGGTTGGACAAACGCTGTGGAAGCCCTTTAAAAACTTGGGTTGAGCTACTAGTCTTGGAAGCTTTGGTTTGAAAAATTCTCTGGAAGCCCTTTATAGGTTGAGTTACTAGTCCTGGAAGCCCTGGTCAGACAAACACTTTGGAAGCTCAATAACAACTGTGGGTTGAGTTACTAGTCCATGGAGTCCTAGTTGGAAAAACACTATAGAGTCCTGGATAGCTTGGGTAGAGACCAATCTAGTGATGGTTAGTAATGTCCGACAATGAGGTGGAATCACTGGGTGAGGGTTAAGGTGGTTTGGACTCTGGAAGACATGGTTTGGTTTTGTTGGATGAGTTTCATGAGATCCCACATTCATGATCAGAATATGGCATGAGGGTGACTAACTGAAAAAGAGATTTGGTTTAGCCTAGTGTATGGTTGGGTGGTTCATGGAAGTCCCAGACCTAGTTTCAGTTTTACATATGTTAATAAGCAATTATTTTCTCTTGTATTGATGGGTAAATATACTTGTTTATATGTGGTTTTTATGGCTGCTATATCCTTCCTAATTCTGTTGGTTATATGTTGGTTATGAGCATGATTTATGACAGTGATGATGTATGGATCTCGTTATGTTTTGATTTGAAAATGAATGAATAATGAATATATGACTTAATAGATGATAATACAACTAATGTGATAAGGAATTAATGATTCTTAGTGATTTTCAGATAAGTATGAGACACCTATACTAAAATATGTTGTTATGACTTGTAGAATGCATATTTGAGACATATTTGATGAAATTCCTGTCATGGATAGTAGGGGTCCAGTCAAGTCCTTGTTCAAGTATTTGAATTTGCATCATTGTTTTGATGTTACTTTTCATTTATGGAAGTTCCATGAAGTTCTGGGTAGTGGCCTGAGACCTGGCCATGAAAAAGTGGCACACAACCTGGGGTCACTAGCTCTGAACTAGTTGAAAAAGGTCCTTGTCACTTGAATGCCCTTGCTGTGAGAGCGACAGGAGGGTCCCAGTCACATGAAATCCCATTTCACGGGAGTGACTAAGGCCTACATTAGTAAAATGCTAATTTGTCTCAGTGGTTTATCACCTAGGGAGGTTGGTTAGCCTTTGAGGGTTTTGTGGCATGTGTAGAAGTTCATGTTGGTTGCATTGTGTTAGTTCCAATTCCTTAACTATACATGGGGAATTGAATTAGATCATAGTGGCATCTCGTCACATGTTTACCCCAGTGGACCAGTTAACTTGGGTAAATGTGGGATGAGGGTGTTATAGATTATATGCAGCAGAGGTCTATTAACAATTAAAAATTTGAGTGTTGGAAATAGTAAGTGGGTGGGGGTGAATTAATATTTCATGAATTATTACAAATTTATATTTTCACTTTAATTCACCTTTCAATTATATATTCATAATTGAGAAACACATAAACAAGTCATAAATGTCATACACAAGAACATAGAGATTTTAGGTGGTGTTGTAGCAGCTACAACCATCCTCCAAAATTTTACCTTAGCTTCGTTTTGGAGCCTCCTTACTAACTATCCTTAGAAGCATGTCTTGCATTGCCCAGGTACTTATGCTTTCAGTTGAGTTTCTTTAGCATAACAGCTTGAGTTCGCTAACTTGTTTTCATTTCACCTGCAAGCTAACCTCCTGCGACTTGGCCTTAAACCAGTTCTTGTGCTAACTTGGAAAACTGTGCAACGTTGGAGGGAAACCAACCTTGCTCTCGGGAATTTCATAGTACATCCCGACAGCCAACATAGCCCTCCAAAATTGTGCAAAGCAGGAAGGTTGCCTTCCCCAAGAAAACTGCGCAGAGCAGCCCATCACTGGGCTTTCTCTCAGAATTTGTGCAGTTCTAGCTGGAAACCCTCGCTTCAATCCAGAAATTGCATAGAGCTTGAGGGGTAACTAAAGCCACACAGCCCAGAAACTGCGTAGATTTCATCCCAAGGCTTGCTGACCATTGCATGTGATCATAGGTTGACTAGTTCCCTCCAGGACTGTGCAATCTTTCCTTGCATGTATGGGTAGTTTTTCCCAAAAAAGAAAAAATAAAAAAATAAGTAAAAATAATCGCTAGATTTTAGGGATCTATTTTTAGCAGTTGGGACTTACATGTGAAATCTGTTTTAGAAACATCCCGCCAAGTGTCATGTTTTCCTAGAATTGTGGCATGTGTGTCATAAGCCTCGATCTTGTCAAAACTATTTATTCGACCCCTCAGAGCTCATTCTTCACTTTCTATCTTGGATATCTGACATTCCCAACATGTCTAGGAACCTTCGACACACTCATCGTAGCTTTTTTTGGGTAAGTCCACTTTTCATGTCTTTTGCTATTGTTCTGTCACATTTTACATTTCGGTTTGTGTGAGTGTTGTTTTCTTGGTTTTGTTAAATGCTTACTATCGTTTCATTGCATATTAGTTTGTAGAAGCATTCTTTCAAGTTTTGCATTGCATTTCCTTACTGTTGCATGCATGACACCATTTCTGCACTAATGATCACTGTTGCGGTGACTTGCTTCACACACTTTATTGTTTACCCTTTTTATTAAATCCCGCACTGACTGTAATCACATGCATGTTCAATCACTCATGTCTGCACTAGTTTTGTACATGCTTTCAATCCTTACTAATTTTTAGTCACCCATTGGTAGGTTTGAGCTGCCTTGGCCTGGACCTTGCCTTGAACAGCTTGCACTGCGCATTTTAGGGATGGAAGGCCTTGCCTTGCTCCTAGGAATTGCACAAAGCCTACCCCACACCGGCCTCCTAGACTGTGCTCTGCATAGTTTTGAGAGATAGTGCCTCATTTGGCCCTCGAGTTTGAGTAATACAATTTCCCAGTAGCAGTCATGCTGACTGAAACTGCGCATTATGCAGTTTTAGTCTCAACAAGCCAAGATGGATTGTGCTCTGTAAAGTTTCAATAATTAGTTAGCTCACTGGTAGCCTTAACTATGCTCTATATAGTTTCAACAGTCAGTCTCCCAGCCTCTCCCAGAGAAAACTGCGCAATTTTCCTAGTCAGCCAATTAGGTGTGTTGCATTTAAGTCCTCAAGATGATTTTGGTTTTCAACTGACAATTTTCTTGCCATGAGTGTTGCTCTGTCTCTAGGTATCACAGGTTTTTAGCAGTCTCTCAACAATACAGGTATAATGGCCTCCAAGAGAGTAGGGTCAAAGGACATCATTGAGAGCACAACTGGAGATGTGGTCGAGAAAGTGTCTATGAGCTTGCCCATATATGAAGATACTAAGTTGTTCATAGATAAGGAGATCAAGATCACATGGAAAGATATCAATGACATATTTTTAGGCACCTTTGAGGAGAATCTAGAGGACCGTAGAGTCTCTGTCAGCATACACAAGTAAGGCTTGTATCAGGTTGCATGCAGATATCCTACATTTCCATGCATGGACATGATCCAATAGATTGTCTAACATATTGATCCAGAGACGATGGTACTGAGAAGTGTCAGTGGAAAAAAAATTGCTACCTTCAGGGAAAAAATATTTTAGGATATGTATCACTTACCACAGCCGGTGAACAAAATGGATTCACTCTTCACCAATCCCAGCAGCAGTGTGAAGTCAAGAGATATCTTAAAGAGGTGGGTAAGAGATCCATCTAAGTTTAGGATGACACCCAACCAGGTATACAAGACAAAGACACTATGAAAGGCTTATCAGTTCTTGGTCATCTTGGCATGCCACTTTATGGCCAAGAGAGTACATAAACCTTCCCATAGAGTTGGGTGATTGTGTTGGATTAGTTGGCGAACGAAGGAAGACCTTTCAATTGGATTGACATGTTAGCTCTCTAGTTGAAGGGGCAAGTAGAAAATTCTTGACATCCGCCTAAGGGTCAGCAAGTAAAGCTCTTCATGTGTGCTTACATGCTTGATGCAATCTGTGCCCATCAACAGTTACTTGGCTTGGGTTGGGCATGGACACCTTCAGAAACATTTGTGCACATCTATTGCAGGTTGTTCTCTGAGTGCAGCTTCCGTGGAGTTATAATACAACTATCAAAGAACTTCATCACTGAGGTGTATAGGATGATATTTGAGCAAGATCTCCCTTGCATGTCGTAGTTAACGATGGAGGCTCCACATGTACAACATGGAGAAGGCTCCACATGTACAACATGGAGAAGGCTTTGCATGTGTTACTGTAGTTTTCCATGGACATGTTGGTCATGCAAGAGGTTGCATACCACATCTCGGTAGGGTTGTCAGCAAGACTGCACAGGATGAAGAAGGTACGTTGGCCCACTCTTCCTTTGCGGATCAGGTTGTAGGAGATCTAGAGTCTCAAGCATACTGAGGCCGAGATGAAGGAATTCAAAAGATTCACCTTGGGCACCAGAAGTTTCAATCCATATGACTTGCATTACTTAGTGAAGGACCACTGTGCGAGAGTGTATCATACTTGGATCCATAGAGCATGTCATTGGCTTGAGGAAGACCCATGGAGATATTGCTATAACTCCTCAAGGCTCAATGAACTAGTTAGAGTTGATGTAAAATGGTTAACATCACACAAGGCAACAACACTTGACAAAGAAACAACTATAACAACAATAGAGAGCAAGAGACCTACTCTAGACAAAGGAAAAAGGAAGATTGCCGATAGTGTAGAGGTAGAGAAAAGCTATAAGTTCAAGGAAGATCCACATGTAGTAAGAGAAGCTTTAGAGATTGAAGCGAAGAAGTGACAATGCAACATAAGGATTGTGCAAAGACAAAGGGAGAAGCAGAAAATGGAGGAGGCAGAGAAGAAGTTGTAGGAGGTGAAGCAAAAACTAAGGGAAGAACAAGAGCTGCGCAGAAGGGAGAAGGAAGTGCAATAGGAACAGGAACAAGAAGAACTGGAAGTGTAGTTTGTACACATTGATGAAACTACACAAATATAGGTTATTGAATCAGAACAATTGACAGATAGTAGACAGGGTGAGTAGTCGTAGGAGTAGGACTTTGCTCAGGAGATTAAACAGATGTTGGAATAGATTGACACAGATTTGGTTCAGCTGGAGTAGGATCAAGATACAGATCTCATGCCCAAAGACCTAGTGGTCACTCCACTGGCTTCACCTGATTTGGGAGCAGAGAAAGTCTCAAGTGATCAAGGAGACACTAAAATCCTTGAGGACAATCCAGAAGCATATGTGCACAACATATTCTTTTATGAGTCACAACACAAAGTTGTGCCATCGTGCAGAGTTCCCACTACGGATGACTATGCGTCTCTTGCGTAGCTTTGAGAATGAGTGATCATGTTTGATGTACGCAGACATCCAACTGCATTGGCCGATGCTACAAAGGCATATGCCAAAGCCACCAAATCAAGTGTGAGATTATTGATAGATGAGAATGAGTGCATGGCTAAGGAATTGCAAGAAGCCAACTAGAGAGAAGAGCAAGCTACAACATCTGCAAGAGAAGGGTGGAGGAAAGTGATACTTGATGAAGTATCGTCTCTCGAGATAATCATGCAGACATTGTACTTCAGGTTCATCACTGTGCATAAGTCAGTTGTCCATCATAATGGTTGAAAGCAACATTGTGCTAGGAGAGCACGCATCTTGACAGACATACACACTGCTATCGATAACATTCAGATATGGAAGATGAGGTACAAGGGAGCCTCGTTGTACTTTCAAAAGATGATTAAGGAAAAGGCAGTGGAGTTCAAAGCATGCATCTAGAGTTAGATCCAAAACTATGGGGAACTCCCACAGCTCACCAGATTACAGGATTCACATGCACGAGTTTTCAAGAGCATGGATGTCATTGTGTGCATGCATGCGATCCCATCCATTGGTACAATCACCAAGGCAAAAGCAAAGAACCAATTCCAACTGGAGCTAGACATGTACTTCGAGTAGTTGATGCACATAGACACCATCACAAATTTGCAGATGAGCACAGATGCTATGCACAAGTCTGTCACTAGTCCGGCTACACTCAAGACCATGATGCGCATGCTACATGACGAGTTGGATAGAGGTGCCATATTAGTGTACCTGGATGCAATATAGGCAAGAGTTCTCTTTCAAAAGGATGTCACCATGGATTACATGGACACCATAGCAGTCTACCAAGCTTGGCATTAGTTCACCACCAACGATCACCAAGGGGATGTTGACGAGTTAGTATTCCCACAATTTTCTAAGTCTCAGTGATGTCTCGTATGGATTACTCAATCCCATTTTTGTCTCACATGGGTACATGTGTAGAATGTATTGTAAACATGTTGTAAAGTGAAAATCCAAGTGTCAATAGTAGAATGTAAACAATCATGTGTAAGTTCAAGAGTCATGAGCGTATTTGAAGAGTCACAAATGGGAATGTCAAGGGTCACCCCACCCTTTGCTATATATATAACTTCATAACTCATTGTAGAGTCTTTTGGGAGCTAAGATTCTGATAGGTATAACTTAGAGAGAGCTTGGAGTGTATTGTAATGAGCCTTAGCTTCTCCACAGTGTAGAGCGAGTACATCTCTTGGGAGGATCAGGCAGTAGTGACTGTAACGTTCCACTACTGGGGCTAGTGGCTGTCATGGTTGTATGTATGATTGGATCTTTCACTATTTTAATATAACAATGCTAGCACGTTTCATGCATGTATTGTTATTGTAGTTCAACTATTCTGGTTACTCTAACAATGTATGTAGTTGTAAATTATGCATGTATGTATGGACTATTCTGTATATGTTTGTATGAATCTTATCGAAGCATGTTGTTGGTTTACCTCGACACTTCAGATTGTTGACTATTTTTCTTTCCATCTTATGATGTCTTCCAGCTCGTGTGTTCCCTTTTAATCTCTATACTATTATAGGTTTCTAAGGGGCACACTCTTCTCCCCTTCCGGGTGTTAGAGCCTTTCCACGCATCTTCCCTGACTTGCTGCAAGGTCACACCCTTGCTTCCAATAAGGACATCTTGCTTATCTTTGCGCGCAACCACAATCAAGGTGATACTGTACTACCCACTATTGGGACTCCTACTCCAAACGGTCTGAGGTCTAGTTGGGACTTGTTATAGGGGAGATCCCCTGACATGTTGGTGGGTCCAACACTGTCAACATTTCTAGTGCTAGAAGTAGGGTCAGATGACAAGCTGAGTCCTCAAACTCTATTTTGAATATTCACACATTTATCATGGAGTTTTTTACAGTTCAGCCTCTGAAATGTTTTTCCAAAAAATATATCTTTGAAGTCGAAAGGGAGTTCTAGGATGACTTGTCACAAACCACATATGATGGTGAAGGTGAAGTAGCATGGTGTTGGGATGGGGTCCGCTAGGTTAGTTTTGGGGTTAAATAACCCAAGTTTTGATTAGTTTTTTTAATTAATGTAAAGTCTTCGTGATTTGTGAATGCAGAGCGTGCAGAGGATTAGGAGTCAAAGGGGTTTAACCCCTTGTTTTATGTAAATATCTAGTCGGTTTTGAGATCCACCCATGGTTTGTGGACCATGGAATTGTATGCAAAAGGCTATAAATAGGTGTGTCTTAGAGAATCTAAGGCATGTTTTTTGAGGAAAAATGATGAAGTGTTAGAGGTGATAGCAAGAAGAAGTGGGTCAGATAGGAGAAGAAAGGCTCTACAGCTAAGTGCGCAGAGGCCTAGGTAGAGTTCGCAGTTGAGTGCGCTGACCCCTACAGCTAAGTGCGTAGCGTAGTTTTGAGTCTGTAATCCTGAATTGAAGATCAATAAAGATAGTTTCCAAAGACTTATTGCGTATTTTCGTTTATTTCTGTTAATGTTATATGCTATCAATGAATAATGTGTTTTATGAATTATTGATTGAGTGTTGCGTGATTCTCCTGAATAAGTGTTAATGATGTACGCAATGCATGTTTATGTAATTTCACGAAGACTTTAATGAATTCTCTGATGTTTGCTAATAACTTAAGTAAATCAGCCCGAACCCTAATTTAGGACTTCTCTTTGATGTGCTTAAGTAGATAGATCAACCGTTAGACGTCCGCAAAGACTGATCGTAGACCTTTGCGAAGGTCTAAAGACCATTTTGACAAAATTGCAGCAATGAGCCCTAGGAGTGTAACGATCTGCATGAAGGCAGATATGAAGTGCTAAAAGACACCACACTAGTCTCTAGATGTAGAAACTTGGTTCTTGCATCCCCCCATGCTGCTTTGGATGAGACTATAGCCTACGATATGTGGGTTGTTACAGAAAGGGCCAGTAGTGTAGGGATTTGTTAGTTGGCACAACTAACTCTGAACCTAGGTCAGGACCCCCTAAGCCAGCAAATAGTTCCATTTCTGGATCAAGATCTACTTGAAAGAGATGTGTGATGTCGCATCACCAGAATTTGACCAAGAAGCTAATTGAAAAGTGGTTGGATCGGAAGATTCACAAATTCGCGGCACAAGAAAATAGGAATCTACGCCTGTCGAAGGAATAGTAGTTGAACAGGTACCTATATATTGAGATACACAATATCTTCTTCTACACCTTCCCCATTGAGTTGTATGAATGGTTGGCTAAATTGACAGATAGCCAAGGAAGGTGGAGGCATGATACTTCAATAGTGTGGACTCCTAAACTAGTGCGACAATTAGAAGCTTCTGAAAACAAGATCATGTGTGCTTTCGATCACTAGCTTGATTGAATTATAGGAGGATTTGTTACGAAATTTGCGGTTGATACTCAGTCAGCTATAGCGAAGTGGAGCGAAAAATTTTCAAAGTACCACGAGGTAAGTATTTAAGATCTTTGAATACTTGGATTAAAATGCTATTATGTGAAAAATGGGTGATACAATTACCTTGATTTTCAGAGCTACGTGAAGTGGATGATTCTTTAGAAATCACGGAGGATCAGGACCAAAGTATAGTCCATTGATTGGACCTCCTTTAAGCAATGACGAAGGGGTAGAACAGACTCCGCCGTGAAGTGTTGTTCAGCTAATCTATGAGGGGATTCCTCAAGTAAATCACCCATCCACTCCATCCCCCACCTCCACCTCCACTGTATACACCTTCGCCCACACCCCCACCTCCACCACCACCATTCAACATGGCAAACACAATGAAGCTGTCGATTTTCAAGGGAATAGGGAGTGAAGATACATAGTCGTTCTGGTTTGTTGTGAATGTTGTATGGATAGTGCAACAGATTACTGATGACAATATAAAGAAGGCACAATTAGTTACCGTTCTACAGGATCACGCACTCTGGTATATTAAGTATTGTTTTGATAATCCTCTTGCATCACTAACAGAGACTAAGGAAGATTTAAACAAGGAGTTTAGTAAGCCTAAGTTTGACTCATTGTTAGTAATCAGATTCAAAGAAATCATGATGAGGGTCAATGAGATGCCTTAGGAATTAGATCAAAGGTTGAAATGTCGAATTCGAGAAACTAACATGCAACTCTCAGATAGTCAGCATCGCGACTGGTTTATAGCTTTGCTTCCGCCCCACCTGAGAATTGCCTTGTCACAGTAGAAGATAGGCACATAGGCAAAAGCCTTGGAAATCTCGATGAGGTTACACACAACACCTATTTAGGATGCCACCTGGGGGGTACAACAGATTCACTCTCAGCTACAAAGCTTACACCTAGAATGACAGAGTTTGAAGAAAGACAAGGAGACTAAACTAGAGGTGCGCACGAAAGTTTGGTGTTTGAAGTGAAAGAGACAGGGGCATGATAAAGACCACTATCCCATTTTCACGAATTATATTACAAGAGGGGGACCACTTCCCCTGAAGCTAGAAGCCCCAGCAGGGCCTAGTATGGGGGTTGTGCTATGGTGCATTATTTGTTAGGTTGATGGACAACATGCGAAGGATAATTGTCATTTACTTCAAAAATTCGTCCAGACACCTCAGCAGTTGTTTTGTAACTTCTACAAATTTGTGGGCCACAATGAGCACCACTGTTAAAGCTATTAACTAATGATGGAAAGAACATCTACATACTAGATGCAAGAAGAAACTTGGCCTCCAGATCAAGGCACTAGAGGGGTGCATGAAGGTTATGAGGGAAGAAGATGAGGATGAGGAGGAGGAGGATCTAGTAGAGGTCATGGTCATCTCATTTGCTATAATTCCCATGGTGTCTCATTGACCCTCATCGTGATCTCTTTAAATCCAACTACTAACTATGAGTCAGACTTAGGCTTACTAAACTCCTTGTTTAAATCCACCTTAGTCTGTGCTAGTGATGCAAGAAGATTATCAAAACAAAACTTAATATACCATGTTAGCATGCAATCCTACAGAGAAGTAACCATTTGTACCTTCTTGATATTGTCATCAGTAATCTATTGCATTGTCCACACAGCATTCGCAACAAACCTGAACTACTATGTATCTTCACATCCTATGCCATTGAGAATCAGTAGCTTCATTATGTTTTCCATATTGAATGGTGGTGGTGGAGGTGGAGGTGTGGGTGAAGGTGTATGCGGTGGAGGTGGAGGATGATATGAAATTGATTGCTAGTTAAGTTGTGCTAGTATCATTTCTAGATATAAATTTTTCTTTGCTTTAGTTTGCTTATCCATAAAGAGTTTATCCATGAGCATGTGATTGTCAAATCATCTAACTCAATGAAATTTAGTGTTTTGCATGAACTTAAAAGCATGAATTTAAATGGTTGAATAGTAGCATATAAAAACAGAGTGAGCACAAATAACAGAGCTCAATACATAATATTTTTTGAAGGAGTTCACCCCTCCTAGGCTACATCTCCTTGGTCCAGCTTCATAGTGTGGGCCTTTGTGTTAGCTTCAATAGTGATAAAATTGTTGTTAAATTCATCCAATTCTCTTGGAATATATTCCAATGAGTTTAAAACATTCAAATCTATCATAAACGACTATTTGTTTACTCAATATGATTACCAGCTGCTTTGGGAATGGCCTCCAACATCTAGTGGCCCTGGGCTTCAAAAATATTCAAGTGACCAAAAACACCTATATATGACCTATTTTTCCTCTGCAACCTACTCCAATGAGTTTCTAGCATGCCAATTAGCTAAAAATGACTATTGATTTTCGAAATTTGGCTTAAAATTGCCTCAGTTATAGCAAAATCAATTTTTCGTACAAAACCTCCACTAAATCTAGAGAGACTCCAGTTAAGTCCGCCAAGTTTGGTGGCAGTTCCGGATTTGGTGGCTCAACCATAATTTCGGCCAACTTAAACAACAGATTAATTAACTACTAATCTTATTTTGGTGCTAATCGTGCTTAGTGTTGGTGCTGGCCCTTGGTCACGTGTTTGAGGTTGCATGGGGTGGGGGTTGGCCAGCAGGGCTGGCTCCCACCACCCCACCATGAGCAACATCCATATGCATTAAATACCAAATCATGGGCATCATTTTCACAACCACATACCTAGTTCATTGGTAAATCATTTTATTAGGAAGGGGAGTTCATTCATTCAAACCTGCCTCCGCCCATCCCTTAAACATCTTTTGCCGCCCAAATAAATTCAAACTTTGACTACCATTTGGAGTTTGCATAGATGCAAATTTTGGAATAATTTGGATTTATATATATATATATGAAATTTAGTATTTAACTAATATATATATATATATATATATATATATAAATATATAATTTTATAATTATATGTTCGGTTGTGTTATTCTTTCCACGACTAGCACACGTAGTGAACCGATGGGTTAGAGGAGGGGCGGAGCCCCCCCTTTGTTGTGCCGATTGCGCAGTGGGGGGGTCACAGGGAAGATTGAGGGGGGTGGGTAGCCCCCCTCTAGGTTGGGCGGACCTACCTATGGTTTTGTGCATGATTTTCACACATGGTTTTAGACGCGATGGTTTTCGGTCCATGCTTTTGGACTCGATGGTTTTCGGTCCATGGTATTGGATGCTTTGGCATGCATAGATATGTATTGTAAAATTGAAAGGAACATAATGAAAAATTAAGCTAGTGGTCCCGGTTTTTGGATCCAGGGGAAAATCTCTGTGTATTTGTGTTTTATGTGTTATGCTCTCGCATTATTTATTTTCTGTGTTTTAGAATTTGTATGTAGGTAATTTTTGTATGGGGTTAAGACCTACATTTGGTATCAGAGTTGTTTTGGCTTCAAGGGGACACCTTTGTTGTTGAGGGGTTTCACATGGGCCTATGGTAGACCCTACTCAATGGGAGATCTGTGGGATCGATTCTGGTGGTGAAAGAAGATGGCGAGCAGTGGAAAGATAGAGATCGAGAAATTTAATGGTCAGAGTTTTGAGTTGTGGAAACTCAAGATGGAGGATCTGTTGGTGGATAAAGGTCAGTGAATTGTGGTAGAGAACACAACAAACAAATGCACTTATCTTCATCTGAACTTTTGATATCAATAGACGATAACTGACTTACCAATACGATTATGTGTCTCAGATTCAGTATTGTTGAATATATCAGGGGAAGCTACGATGAAGGCTTTGTGGGACAAGTTAGGGACTTTGTACCAATATAAGTCTCTTGTGAATAAACTATTCCTACTGAAAAATATGTATAACCTGAGGATGAAAGATGGAGACTTGGTGACAGAGCATCTGAATGCGTTTAATAATGTGGTAAGTCAGTTATCGTCTATTGATATCAAAAGTTCAGATGAAGATAAGTGCATTTGTTTGTTGTGTTCTCTACCAAATTCGTGGGATAGTCTGGTTATTGCAATAGGTAGCAATGCAACTACCTTGTAGTTTGATGAAATAGTCTCATCCTTGCTGACGGAGGAGATGAGGCGGAAAAATATGGAGAGCCAGAATGGTGATTCCTTGTCTGTACGAGGATGGTCCCAGAATAGAAACAAGAATAAGTCATCGAGTGGGAGATATAAATCTAGAGGGAGATCTAAATCTCTAGGAAAACATGTAAAGGTGGTGTGCTAGAAATGTGGAAAGGAAGGGCACTACAAAAGGGAATGTAAATCTAAAGCTCCTGATAAAGGAAAGGGATTTGATGATGCTCCTTTTGCAGAGGCTAAAACCACCTCAAATGAAGGTGGGGATGTGTACTTGGCTTCTTCAAGTACACATGTAGATCATGAGGCATGGTTGATTGACTCAGGTGCATCCTTTCACTTCACTCCCCATC
>Ga0115851_100337_pt1 | contig 19694 bp, 25 predicted proteins | sample InSIn2gowninarea_FD_83865 | JGI IMG/M metagenome (GOLD analysis project Ga0115851, IMG submission 83865)
TCTCCTAGCATTCTGTTTTGTGTTAATTTTCTCCTATGCTTTTAAAGCACTTTGATATGCTTCCTCTATGGTTTTTGCCCAAAGATTACCAAATTGCTCTGCATCGACAGGTACAGAATTTGAAGCAAAGAGGAATGACGGTGAAAGAATATACTGAAGAATTCTATCAGGTGAATTTGAGAGCTGGTTATACTGAAGACACCCCAGAAAACACAGCAAGGTTTGTGAATGGCATAAGGCTAGAGATACTGGATGAAATAAGTATTCTTTCTCCAAAAACCATAGAGGAAGCATATCAAAGTGCTTTAAAAGCATAGGAGAAAATTAACACAAAACAGAATGCTAGGAGAGGACGTGGATCTGGTCGAGGAAAAGGGCAGTCCTATGGCAGGGGCAGAATTTCCAGCTACAATGATGAAGGTAGCAGTTCGAAATCTGCAGGGTCAACAAATAAAGAGGGTAACACTAGGGGAGGAAGGACTTACCAGCGAGGTAGAGGTAATGGTAGAGGCAGAGGAGCTGCCTACCAATGTTACAAGTGCCACAAATGGGGGCACAGATCGTTTGAATGTCCTAAAAGTGATCAAGCAGGACAAAGGGGAGCATATGTTGTTCAGCCCGAGGAAACCGAGGCCCCACCTCAAGAAGTGGAGAACATGCCTGAAACAGGCGAAGCCTTGGTGCTTAATAAAGTCTTGTTGAAGCCAGCTAAAGAATCAGCTGATCCGACACAGCGGAAAGCCCTATTCCAGACTATGTGTAATCGCAGGGGAAGTGTTGTAAATTGATTATTGACAGTGGAAGAATGGATAATTTAGTAGCCACAGAGATGGTGGAGAAACTGGGCTTAAAGCGATTGAAACACCCAACTCCATACCGGGTGTCTTGGCTATAGAAAGGGCACCAACTGCTTGTTGATGAGCAATGTGAGGTGGAATTTCATAGTGGCAGATATAAGGATAAAGTGACATATGACATTATGTCGATGGATATGTGCCATATACTACTAGGTAGAGCTTGGCAGTATGACAGGAAGGTGGTACACAATGGAAAAACAAACTATTATAAGTTTGTGAAAGATGGGGTCAAACATACATTGGTACCCATGAAGGAAGAAGATATAGCCTTGTTACTAGGGGGAAAAGAGTTCCTACAGCAGATGGGAGATGACGAAATCAAATTTTCAATCGTGCAGAGGCCAAGAGCAGTGTTAGTTCATACTGAAATTAAAGATTTACTGGAGGAAATCCAAGATATGTTGCATGAATTCAACGATATAGTAGTGGACGAATTGCCAGATAAGTTACCTCCAAAACGGAGTATCAACCACCATATCAACTTTATACCAGGAGCCAGCTTACCCAACAAAGCCACTTATTGAATGAGCCCGAAAGACAATGAAGAGATTAGAAAACATGTACAAGAATTGTTGGACAAGGGACTGATTCGAGAAAGCCTAAGTCCATGTGCAGTACCAACAGTTTTGGCTCCCAAGAAAGGAGGAGAGTGGCAAATGTGTACCAACTCCCAAGCAATCAATAAGATCACTATTAGATATAGGCTTCATTTACCACACATGGACGATATGATGGACTGCTTAAGTGGAGCAGCATACTTTTCCAAGATTGATTTGAAAAGCAGTTATCATCAGATACGGATTCGGGAAGGAGATGAGTGGAACACTGTTGTTAACACCAATGAGGGCCTGTATGAGTGGCTGGTCATGCCATTCAGATCGAGTAATGCACCCAGCACATTATGCGCTTGATGAACGAGATGCTAAAAGAGTACATCGGGAAGTTTGTTATCGTGTACTTGGATGATATTCTTATTTTCAGTAAGACTAGGGAGGAACATTTCAAACACGTCGAATGTGTCTTGGAAAAACTATAGCAAAATAAATTGCTGTTAAATTTGAAGAAATGCACGTTTTTCAAAAAGGAATTGATTTATTTAGGATTCGTGATCTCAGACAATGAGTTGAAGATGGATCCGGAAAAGGTTGCAGCCATAGTTAGATGGCCGTCCCCAAAGAGTTTATTTGAAGTGCGAAGTTTTCATGGGCTAGAAAGCTTTTACAGGAAGTTTATAAGGGATTTTAGCGGTATCTGTGCGCCCATGGTGGAAACTATCAAGAAGGCCAATCAGCCATTTCATTGGACTGATTCAGCTGAAAGGAGTTTTCAACTACTCAAAAAGAAGTTTATGGAATGACCAGTTTTACGGTTACCGGATTTCAACAAACATTTTCAAGTTCATTGCGATGCCAGTGGAACAACCATTAGAGCAGTGCTGAGTCAAGAGGATAAACCGGTGGCCTATTTCAGTGAAAAATTAAACGAGAGCAGACAAAAATATTCGTCCTATGATAAGGAATTCTATGTAGTAGTACAAGCACTAAAACACTGGAGACACTATTTGTTGGGAAATGAATTTGTCCTGTTTTCGGACAATTTTGCTCTGCAATATGTTATGTAGCAGCACAAGTTAAACCACAAACATGCAAAGTGGGTGGAATATCTCCAAAGTTTCACATTTATGTTAAAGCACATCAGTGGACAAGCCAATAAAGTGGCAGATGCATTAAGTCGAAGGAGTTTGATTTTGTAGGAAAGCAGAGTACAGGTGTTGGGTTTTGAACGTCTTAAAGATCTGTACGAAACAGATGCAGATTTTCACGAAGCATACGAAGCTTGCTAGAATCCGTTGTTGAGGGACAACAGCTTGTGGTTAGAATATAACTTGCAAGAAGGATTGTTGTTCAAAGGTGGACAATTGTGCATCCCAGAGTGTTCAATGAGGGAAAATCTAATCCAGGAGAAGCACAATGGTGGTCTAGCCGGACATTTTGGCGTAGACAAGACATTGGACCAAGTAAGTCATTTTTATTATTGGCTAAGGATGCGACGAGACGTGCAACGTATGTGGCTAGATGCAAGATGTGTCAACTGGCGAAGAGACATAATCAAAATAAGGGACAGTATACACCATTACCTGTTCCGGATGGGCTTTGGGATTCAGTGAGCTTAGATTTTGTTTTGGGTTTGCCAAGAACACAAAAGGGATATGATTCAATTATGGTAGTGGTGGATCATTTTACAAAAATGGCACATTTTATTCCTTGCAAGAAGACCAGCGATGCCATGCATGTAGCCCATATATTCTTACAAAAATTGTTAGGCTGGATGGCTTACGGAAGCCTATTCTTTCAGATAGGGACGTGAACTTTACGGGCCATTTCTGGCGAACTTTGTGGAAGAAATTGGACACTAAACTGAGTTTCAGTTCAGCTTATCATCCACAAACTAACGGGTAAACTGAAGTAGTAAACCGAAGTCTAGAAATATGTTACGTAGCCTAGTTGGAGAGAATTCATGACGGTGGGATTGCGTACTCGCCCAGGCAGAGTTCGCTTATAACGACTCTCCAAATAGGAGCACAGGCAGAAGCCCTTTCCAGATCCTGTATGGCATGCACCCTCGAGGAGTGCACAAACTACGAGATTTGGTTCGGTTGGAATGAGGGAGTGCTGACGGAGAAGAATTCACCAAGATGATTAATGAACTTCACGAACAAGTGAAAGCTAAATTGCAGAATAGTAGCCAAAGATATAAGAAAAAGGCAGATTCAAAGCGACAGGAAGTGCAGTTTGATATAGGAAATTTGGTACTGGCACACCTATGAAAGGAAAGGTTCCCTAGAGGAGAGTACAACAAGCTGAAATTCAAAAAGATAGGGCCTTGCCGAATTCTGCAGAAATTCTCTGCAAATGCTTATGAACTGCAATTACCCCCAGGTATTGGGATCTCGCCCATTTTCAATGTCATAGACCTATACCCCTATATTTTTTAAAACATGGAGGATGATTCCGCATGACACACATGGGACAACCAGGGAGATGAAGAGACAGGGAATTGAATCAGGCAGCTGCCCACAGCCAAGCTGTTATGAAACCAGCTCAAGAAAAAGATAGAAAAGATAGATCAACGCCTTAGAATTCAGCCTCTTCGAGGGGGCAACCTCCTTTACATTACATAAATGAACAATTCTTGGGTGATACAAATGAAAAGACCTCCTTTCTATATATAGGAGTCTAAGGGGTCATAACATAATCAAAGCTGACATAACAATAATAATGTAAGGGCACAATAATAAAAATAGTGGGCTTCTATGGGGCGCAATAGTAACAATATGGGCACTTCATGGGTACATCAATATAATAAGTGGGTTGTACTAATAACAATAAGGGGTTACACTAGTAGTATAGGGGCCTAACATGCCCCTCTCCTTCAAAAAGATTTGTCCTCAACCCTTGAGTAGTTCTTGATGCTTCTGTATAAAATTCTTGTCCTCCCATGTCGAATCTTCAATGGGTAAGTTCTTCCACTTGATGAGATACTCTGAAATTGATCGATTTCGTAGCTGTCGAGTTCTTTTTTCTGTGACTGCTCCAGGTTCCAATATGATTTTTCCTTCCTCTTCAATTTCTGGCAATATTGTTTGAATTGGGATCTTTTGCAACTTTTGAATAAGTGGCCATACTTCTTCGTCCTTCTTCCATTCATCCCTTGCTTCGTTTATCCAATCTGGTTGGATAATAGAAATAGCACAAAAAAATGCTTCCACATCCTCATCCTTGAAGAGTCTTCCCATTCGGTAAGGTCGCCATTTTTTAAGTGCATGTAGTATTGCCAACATTTCCTTCTCATAAATAGCTTGCTTGAGATGTAGCAGTAAAAATACCCAATAACCTACATCAAAACATTTTTCACTACGATGTTGATCTACATGTTGTTTCATTTGATTTTTCACCGAAGTGGCGTTATCCTTTAAAAGTTGGAGAACTTGTTATTGATGCTCAATGTGATCTTTCACTGCTTGAACCTTTTTCTTCTTGATATGTCCTTCTATATCTAGAGCTTGAGGAGTGGTAATTTCGCCTAATGAATTACAAGATATGGTTGGATTCATTTCTTCTTTCTCGATGTGATCTTTCACTTCTTGCACCTTTTTCTTCTTGATATGTCCTTCTATCTTAAGAGTTTGAGGAGTGGTAATTCTTTCCAATGCTTTACAAGATATGGTCTGATTCATTTCTTCTTTCTCTGGGGTGGGGTCCTAGCGTATATCTTCTTCTTTTGATGTTTCTTGATCCTTTTCTTCCTCCTCTTCATATTGTATGTAAAATAATTTCTTCTCGGCACATTTATGACCTTTAGTGCATTTGCTATCACAATTGTAACAAAGCCATTTTTCTCTTTTTTCTTCCAATTGTTGTGGTGTAACCCTTGTAGGTTGTGGAAGGCTATGAGAAACAACAGTTCCATATTTATAATTGTGAGGGGTATGCTTCATGGTTTCCATAATTTTGCTTTCCACCATGTCACAAAGCCCTTTTACTCTTTCCAATTGTTGTGGTGTTGCTCTAAAGAAGGTGTTGCTCTTTGTATCCTCATAATGTGCTATCATTTCCTCCATGAAAATTGACCACGTAACAAGTTGTTTACGAGAACAAAGCCCTTCATACCATAAAAATTGATCTGGTTCTAAATATGAAGATGCAATACATACCTTTTGTAACAGTGGTACACCATGTAGATCAAAATATTGCTCCATCTGAAGTATCCAATTTTCCGGATCCTTACCATCAAACTTTCTCATCTTGCTTTTTCTTGATTTTAGGAGCTCGATCTTGAAACGACTGTAACTATGTACTTTCCGATCTTTAAGTTCTAAAATTGCGATATGTAAATCGTTTTAAATGTTGTTGGATTAGAAAACGAACAATGGTGATTTTCTAGAATGAAATTAGATGCGTCTTAAGGACCAAATGTTGAAATTAGATGCACTTGCCGGGGATCGAACCTGGGTCCAATATTGAAGAAGAGTTTAGAAAAGTAACAGCAGTGATATTCTAAAATGAAATCGACTGGAGCATTCTGCAGAAGAGATTCAGAAAAAGGAAAAACGGGTGATATTCTAGAATGAAATTAGATGCGTATAAGGAACAAATGCTGATATTGTAAAATGAATGGATGCATTTGGCGGGGATCGAACCCAGGTCCAGCAGAGAAGAAGAGAATTAGAAAAGGAACATGGTCGAACCCTCTTTCCAATGCCACCAGTCTGATCCAAATTGGATTCTCCAAGAAAGAGTTATGCATAATCTCCCAATATGACCTGATTATAGACCTTTCCAGAAGAGCAAACCTGTATGAAGTGCCACGTGTCACTATTTAGGCGTTTGGCTATAAAAAATATATACAAGAAACTACAGTCTGTCCTCTTTCTGTACCTTCTTACGAAATTTCAATCTGATGCCCAGAGAAAAAGTTATGATGATTTTCCCCGGGTCACCTGTTTGGAATGTAATTCAGGAGTCTATAAAAAGACCAACTTCCTCAGATCATATCTCCACAAATATAGGGCAAACAGCTCTGAAATTCGAACTCGAGGTTTAGCACGATCTCTTCTCAAATGGGTTTTTTTAAAACTTCTGAAACATCGCAAAAAAAAAATTATAGCGAAATTGCCACGATGACCTGTTTGGAGTAGCGAAACCCTAGAATCCAAAGCTCTTTGAGGGGGCAACCTCCTTTACATTACATAAATGAACAATTCTTGGATGACACAAATGAAAAGACCTCCTCTCTATATATAGGAGTCTAAGGGGTCATAACATAATCAGAGCTGACATAACAATAATAATGTAAGGGCACAGTAATAACAATAGTGGGCTTCTATGGGGCACAATAGTAACAATATGGGCACTTCATGGGTACATCAATATAATAAGTGGGTTGTACTAATAACAATAAGGGGTTACACTAGTAGTATAGGGGCCTAACACAAGCCCTTAGAGATTGACCAAATACTGGACACTCAGGTAGCTAGGCAGACACGCCGAAAGGAGTACTTGCAGTACTTGGTTAAATGGAAGGACCGTCCAATAGAGGACAGTACCTGGATGGATGCCGGGCAAATTCAGCGTGCCAGGTATTCGATTGAAGAGCTCATGGACAGGAGCCATGAGTTTCATTCACCTCGGGAGCCTGCTGCAGGAGAATCCAATGGCAAGGCAATAGTTGGACATGATATCTACGGCACACTTTAAAAAAATTTACTTTGTTTTATCTTACTGTTATTTTCTTTCCAAGAAGGCTGTCACAGCCAATGTCAAATTTTATTTTTTTATTTTTTTTTTAAGTTATGAAGTAGTTTTAGATTAGTTTAATAACCATAACAGGAAATGCAACTGTAAAGTGTAACTGCAGGTAGTTCCTCAACTGAATGAGGCTACCAGCAATATAAAAATACATTTCATAGAATGAATGGGGGTTGCTGCCCAAAAAAGAGAAACATAGCAGAGACTGTAAACTTTCTAACAACATAATTAAGAAGAAAAGACAGTGATACTTTTCTGGTAACCAGAGACTATTTTATGATTTATTTTCTGTATTGTGCATAAATGAAATCTATGAATGGAGAACAAGCATGAAGACTATGCGAGAATGAAATCTATGAATGGAGGACAAGCATAAAGACTGTGCATACACCGCGTAACATGACATTCTCATAATAAAGCCAAGTTACTTGCAAAACATTCATTGACCATCTTACAAATAAGGACTTGAGTCTTTCTTTTATATATATAAAACTGTTGCATAAGTAACTGTCAAGATAGCATCCCAAAATACCATACAGTTTCCATACATCCACATCACATACAAATCTATAGTTCCAATAGTCCACGAGTTCAATATTACATACAGAGGAGGGAACCAGTGATCCCCGACAGATATTGTCTCCACAGAAATAGCCTAAAAAAATACATACACAGTCTAAAAAGGAACAACCCTACCTAGTTCAAGCGAAGGCCAAGACAGAGGAGGAGAAAGACGGTGAGCCACCAAAACCAAACCCTCGCCACCAGCATATGAGCCACCTGCATGGCACAAACAAAAGACGACAGTTAGAGGCAACATAACCACTTTCAAATAGAAAATCAAAAAACCAGGAGAGGGGTAAATAGTTACCAGAGGTTACCTGAGCGAACAAGAGCATTTTGAACAAACCTTAAACCAGCAGTAGAGCCGAGGGGAAACCAACACCGTAAACCCCAATAAAGACCAGAGGAATCTGTACCACGGCTGCGGGGCTACGAAACCCCAGTTGTTCACAAGGAACGAGGTTGTTAGCGGATGAATTGCAGAGAAGAGGAGTAAAATCAAAGAAGAGCATTTACCTTTGAAATGAGCAGGTTTATCGCCGAAGATGTTGGGCTGAGGACCTGACAGTGAAGCCATCAAACCAGGTTAATAGTGGAGCTCACGAACCAATAAACAGTGAAAACAAAACCCAATTGATAGAGATACATTTAGATTCTATCTACAGCAAAAAATGCAAACATAGAGGAGAAAGTTACTGCATAACAGAGCTGAAGCACACAACAGCAGAGCCTCAAAGTACCAGGAGAGAAGCAACCACCACAAGCAACGGTGGGAAAACATAAAACCGCCCATCAATAGAAACCTAAGACTGTAGGCAGAACCAGCAGGTGGAAGAGGGCCAAGCGCCACCACCATTACATAGGAAGAGATCCAAACAGTGCACAGAGCAGTGGAGCAACCCAGCAGAACAGCATAATGACCGGAAATAGACTCCCGACGGTGCCATAGAGCCCAACATGAAGTTCGAAGCCTCGAGAACAGTGGTGGCATTGAAGCCCCATTAAAACCTCACTAAATTGCACAGCTACCTCGCAGGAAAAAGTCACGTGGGTCAGTTGCCACGCAGCGTCCACCTCAACCCGGATTGGTGAGTCATCAAATAAGAAGGCGATGCAATCATTCTTGGGGAAGATCAACTTTCTACGAAAAATAATCTCCAATTTTTCACAGATTGTTAAACCATTACAGGAGATGATAAATAAGTATTCCATATATAAATGGGAAAAGAGGGATAAATATTCCTTTTCCCAAATCAAGTAAGCCAGTGTTGATTCCCCAGCCTTATATAGCCCAGATTTTGGCAAATATTTCTTGTTATACACTTTTGCTTCCAATATGTCCATTGCAGCAATGTTAACACAAAAATATGATCAAGGAAATGAGTGTCCTATATCTTTCATGAGTGTTGGTTTACAGGGATCATAACTAAATTATCTTGCTATTAATAAGAAAGCATATGTAGTATATAAGGTGGTCAAATATTTCGGGCCTTACCTCTTGAGAGCTCACACTATTATCTATGTGCCTCATCTGACAGTTAGATCACTCTTGGTGCAACAAGAGCTTGGTGAGAGGAGGGTGAACTAGATAATGTCCCTACAAGAATATGATCTTGAATTCAAGCCAGTTCATAATATCAAAGGTCATGGTCTCTGCCAGCTCGCAGTAGAAGCAATGGATTTACCATAAGAGGATTCTTTTGGGCGGGAACAAGAGATCGATATGTATAACATTGAAAAAGCTACCCCTACTAGTACAACCACGTCTTGGTATATAAATATATGGAAATACTTAGAGCACAACACCTTGCCTTCACATCTATCACCCAAATAGAAGAGGCAAATATGTCTTAAAGCCTTATCTTACCAACTTGTCCATGATGTGCTTTTTCAAAAGCACGACAATGATATCCTGCTCATATATTTAGAGCCTCTAGATTCATAAAGGGTGTTAAGAGATCTTCACGATGGACCAGCACGTGGACACTTCGCAGGAAATACCACTGCTCATAAGGTGATGAAGGCCAATTATTATTGGCCCACTCTATTTAAGGATTCTCACGCCTATGCCTAAAAGTGCCCAATATGTCAAATATGTGTTGGTCATGATCAGAAGTCACTCACCCCATTGCTACCCATAGTAGTTAAAGAACCATTTCAACAATGTGGATTGGGTGTTATTGGTGAAATATTTCCTCATTCATCAAAGCAACATCGATACATCTTAACTACAATTGATTATTTCACTTAGTGGGTCGAAGCATTTCTGTTAATACAAGTAAATGATGAGGACATCATATAGTTCCTCAAGTAAAACATCATAGCCAGGTTCGGTTTTCCTACATTGCTTTTCTTTGATAATGAAAATTACTTTTCCTCTTTTAAGATTTATGAGTTTTCATTAGAAAATGGTATTGTTTTAAATTATTCATCAAACTACTACCCATAGGGGAATGGTTTGGTTGAGTCTACAAACAAAAATCTAATATGTATTATCGAGAAAAATATTTACTCTAAGCAAAGGAACTGGCATAATGCTTTGGTGAATGCATTATGGGTTTACTGGGTCTGTCCCAAACCCTCTTTGAAAACCTCTCCCTACTTCTTTGTATATGGAAAATAAGTTATCCTTCCTCTAAACATATATCTTCCAACTTTGTAGCTTTCTCAGGAGTTCTTCTTGTTTAGAATAGGATAGATAACCTTCTCAAGCTTGAGGAAGAAAGGCTCAAAGCAAAAGAAAAATTTCCATACACCGAAAGCAAATCAAGTTTTGGTTTGACAAGAAGTCTACAGGGAACAAATATTTCGGTGTGGGAGACCTAGCATCGAAGTGGGATAAGGACCACGAAGAGAAAGGAAAGCACACTAAATTTTAGTCTTTGTGGATTGGACCTTACATCATCCATGAAAATATTAGCCACCATTCTTACCGGCTGAAATCCGTAGATGGGAGGATTGATCCTCTTCCCCTTAATGGCAAAGATCTTAAGTTTTATTTCCAATAGCAACATTGGGATGCATTCCTACCTTTATACAATTTTATTTCCTTGTCTTGTGTGTTGTTTTCCCATCATGTATCATGTTTCTTTCATGTTTGTTCAGTCAATGTACATAAATAAGACCTTGTGTGAGAGTGTATGTATGGCACATAAGAACAATGTGGCAGAAATTAGAAGGTCCTTCTTTGTTTGGGTCTAAGTGTTTTAAGTCAAGTAATTTCTAGATGGAAAATATGAGTCATGTAGAATGGAAAACTCTTAGTGGACCTATGATGCATGTACCTTTGGGTCTTAATTCTTGACTTGGAATTTTACTTAATTGTGGGTTCTTGTGTCAACTTGACTGGGTAGAGAAAGGAAAGGAGAAAATCCAGTAAAAAAAACAAAAGCAAAAAATAAAATAAAAAAACAAAACAAAACAAAAACGAAACAAACAAAAACAACAAACAAACAAAAAACCAAAACCAAAACAAAACAAACAAAAACAAAACAAACAAAACCAAACAAACAAAACAAACGAACAAAAAACAAACAAAACAAAACAAACATACATATCAATTTCAGACACTATTTGAATCCATTAAACAAGGAAAAACCTATCTTGCATGTAAAATAAGATGATATCTCTCTTCCACCTTCAAAATAAATAAGTTGTTGAGCACATTCTATTAGTAACTAAATAGACAGGTGAAGAAGAGAAAGGCTTCCTACGCAGAGAGGTGAAGCAAACAACTTCGTCGGGGTACTGAACAAGCCTGCTAGTAGTGAAGCGATGCTTGTGATTCCTTGAGGCAACTCTGCTAGGGTATTGAACATGCTCATTGGTAGCAGAGAAATACTGAGGAATGTACTTATTATCTAATCTTTAGAAGCTCAATACATTATTAACCTTTCCTAAACAAAAGAATTCAATTCTAACATGTTTTTAAATGTGTTTAAGCCAAGCAAGGAATAGGAGAACCCATGTTAAACTAGGATAAATGGTGAAGCTATGGCGATCCTTAAGATGATTCAATACTTCCTATAGATCCAAATCTTGCGCTGAAAGCTAGATTTCGAGAGAGAAGTTGAAGTTTGTCTAGTGTGTCGCCAAGTGTTATCACTGCTACAACACCCTCCAAAATTTTGGCTATATTTGAATTTTGGAGCCTACATGTCATCATGTGAATGTCACTTTTGGTCGTCAAGTATCGTTTTATGTTTTCACATATATTTCAAGTGTACATGTCCCTTCCTAAGTGTCATCATATCTGTAGAAATTTCACCTATAGATCAAACTGATATATGCAATGTCCTAAAGCATAATACTTGATCTAGTTCTACAAAACATTAAGCGGAAGTAAAATTGATTTCATGAGCAACATCAAGCATAAACACATATAACTGATCAAGAGAAATAACACAAGATATATCACTGGGGAAAGCACCAGCATAAAACCCCTATCTGTATTATCAATCAAGTGGAAATCCTCTTCAGTTTAAAAAAAGAATTAGCTCAAGAGCTATCTTGTACTCTCTGCAATCTAAAGATGAAGATCATAGACTACCTAGGCCTCAATATATAGGCCACAAGTCCTCCAACCCCCTATTTCCTTACGCAATTTTGATTGGGGTCCAATTACAAGACACATGTAAATTGGCCCCAGACATACCTACTGTCAACCTCAGATCCAACTACGCAATCCTTGAGGACTCTAGTTCCTCATGCATGCAAGGAATACTTGCTAGAAATATCCAAGCATCTGATAGTACATTGTCCCTCATCCGATCTCAACTTGGTCTCTGTCTGAACTACCATGCATCAGTTATCCATGGGAAAATACTCAGTTATCTGAAATAATAGTTGTCACATGCATGCAAGCATTAACAAACTATTTTTCACAAATTTAACAACTTGTTAAATTTGTCTAACTGGACTTGACTAAGTTAAACTAAGTCAATTGATTCTCTCATTATATAACTCATACTTAATTCCTCAATCAGTGGGACAACTAATTGCATGTTCTCACAAAGACTTCAAGTTTAATTTTCCATAACTAATTAACTCATGGAGAATTAATTAATTAATAATCAAACTGCTGGTAAGACCAAATTCGATTTTACTTCCTATAATTAGACCAGGAACTGCTAAAAATAGGAAGGGACCCAGAAATGTTATTTTTAGAAACTTCTATTTTTAGCAGTTTCACCTCTCACCCAAGGTGGCCAAAATGCTCACTTAGCCAAATTGCTATTTTTAGAAGTGTTATTTTTAGAACTTCTATTTTTAGCACATTCTAAATTTATCATTTCTTGGTGCCCACTTTTCAACACTCCCTTTCAACAAGAAAGGGATTATCAGCAACCCCGATCCTGTCTCTATGGAACTCAAACTTGCCCTTTGACAATGCCTTTGTCAAAATATATGCATCATGTTCCTTGGTTGAAATGTACAGCAACATCATGATCCTCTTTACCACACAATCCCGTAGATGATGATAGCGGATATCTATATGCTTGGACCTGTCATGAAACACTGGATTCTCAGAGAGTTTAATGCAACTCTGATTATCACAATATATCACAGTAGGATCCATCATCTGACCAAACAATCCCACTAGAATCTTCCACATCCAGATGGCCTCACATGCAGCCTGACTAGCAGCCATGTATTTCGCCTCCGTTGTGCTAAGTGCAACTGATCTATGTTTCCTGCTATACCAAGAAACTGCAGCTGACCCAAAGTTGAAGATCCCTCCAGAAGTGCTCTTCCTGTCTAATGGACTACCTGCCCAATTTGCATTCGTGAAGCCTTGCAGCTTCACTCCCTCTATCCGCCTGTACCATAATCCATAGTGTGTAGTGCCTCTAAGATATCTCAACACATGCTTTGCCGCCTTCCAAAATAACTTGGTTAGCTGAACCATAGCTTGACTCAGCTGGTTCACCGCAAAGCACAAATCCGGTCGTGTGTTCACCAGATATATGAGTGAACCCACAAGCTACCTATAAACAATAGTAGCTACTACCTCACCTGAAGTAGCATCCTCCTTCCTCTAGTTACCTGCTAGAGGAGTCTCCATGGGCTTGCACATCTCCATGTGGAAGCCCCTAAGTATCTCATTGGCATACTTTCCTTGAGACACAAATACTTCCCCATCTCTCTGCCACACTTCCATGCCTAGAAAGTAATGCATGAGGCCTGTGTCCTTCATCTCAAACTCTCTTGCAAGGTCCTCCTTGCAAGAATTGATCAACTGATCATCACCTATCAAAATTAGATCATTGACATAAAGTCCAACAATCAATAGCTTACCTTCTACCATGATGTGGTAGAGGTTCGCATCTGCTTCACTCTTGGTGAAGCCCAACCCGGTGAAATAGCTCTCGATCCTGGTATACCAAGAACGGGGTGCTTGCTTCAGCCCATACAATGCTCGCTTGAGCCAACACGCATGCGACTCAGATCGAAGGTCTCAAATCCCTCAGGCTGCTCAATGTATACCTCTTCCTCAATCTCCCCATTGAGGAAAGTTGTCTTCACATCCATCTAATGGATATTCCAACCCATCTAAGCTAATAGTGCTAGAATTGATCTGATCGATGAGAACCTTGATACAGGAGCAAAAGTCTCATCATAGTCAATCCCCTCAATCTGTGAGAAACCACCGGCAACAAACCTTGCCTTGTGTTTCTCAATACTGTCATCAGCTGCTTACTTTACCTTGTAAAGCCATCGAGAAGTAACCACTGACTTGTCCCCCGGTCTAGGGACAACATCCCACACACTTTTCTGCATGATAGAATCATACTCCTCTACCATCGCATCCAGCCAAACTAGCTACTGCACTGCCTCCTCAAAAGAAGAAGGCTCAGTCGTTACACACTCCCCAACCAAGGCCATGTAGCCAATGTATCTATAGGGAGATCTCCTCTGTTTGCACTGAGAGGATGGCTGCCCCACATTCTCTCTCGCATCCTGCATCAATCTGTCAGCTTCCCATGAGCATTTCCGCCCATCTCTGGAAGACTCTCCATTAGTGGTGATCTCCACTACTGGAATCTCTACATGCGGCTGATCTTCATCATCAGGAGGCTCCTCCTCCTTAGGAACTAATAGTTCCTCATCATCACCATGCAACATCACCTCCCTCTCAAGTGACACTCGCATGGCTCGCTGCTCATCGAACTTCAGATCCCTATGCACTACGGTCCTCTTACTGGCAGGCAGAAACACACGATAATTGTGAGGTGTATCCGTGTACCCCACAAGTATTCCCAACTCAGCTGTTGGGTCTAGCTTCTTCCGAGCATCTTTGGTCACATGACAGAAGACTGGTGATCCAAAGATGCGGAAGTGACTCACATCTGGTCACTTCCCCGAAAAAGCCTCTATAGGTGTCTTCATCCCCAAAATACGATGAGGACTTCTGTTCTGAAGATAACCCACAGATGAAGTGGTAGGCCTTGGTCATGCAACATCGCTCGGGTTGCTCCCACAATAGACCCGTTCTTCCTTTCGGCCGCCCCATTCTGTTGTGGGTTATGAGGTGTCGTGAGTTCCTGTCTAATTCTTTCTGAAGCACAAAAGTCCTTAAACTGCTAGGAAATATACTCTCCATTGTTATCACTTCGCAAGGCCTTTACTTTCATCCCAGATTCTTTCTCTACAAAATCTTCGAACTCATAAAACTTCAAGAAGGTTTGATCCTTCTTTTGCATGAAGTAAATCCAACATCTACGAGAAAAATCATCAATAAAAATAACAAAGTACCTTTGCTTTGCGGTGGAGGCTGTAGAGAAGGGCCCACATATATCTGAATGAACTCACTCCAGAATTGCTCCTGCTCTACTATCCCGATCATGAAAGGAAGCTTTCGCATACTTACCAAAAGTGCAACCTTTGCATGTACCTGTTTGCTCCAACTTGCACTTGGGTAATTCGGTAGAAATTTGTTGCATGATATTTAAGGCCCCATGATGCAACTGACCCAGTCTCCTATGCCATAACTCACCAATATATTGGCCATGCATCACCTCTGCTTTGGAACTCAGTGCAGCAAAGTCTTCTACCTGTAACTTATAAAGATTCTTAACTCGAATCCCTATCTGCTTGGTCTGTCTAGTGCCGATATGCCTTAGGAAAACCTTTCCCAAACTAAAGACTACATCATAGGCTTTATCCTCAAGCATAGCAATAGACACAAGATTCTTTTTCATCCCTGGTACATACATAACATTAGAAAGAGTGAGGGGAGAACCATGCTCCCTCTGAAACACAACCGTACCTTCACCTAAGACATGGTACTTTCCGTCATCGCCCATCTTGATCCGTATCTGGAGATCCTTCTCCTCCAAAGTGCTGAAAAGATTCTTGTCACCTGACATGTGGAAAGAAGCTCCATTGTCCAGGTACCAAACACATCCCATGCATGATGAAACCATGCATGCAATAAGTGAGAAATCCATCTCAAATTGTGAAGCTAATGCATCACCATCAGATTCCTTGGAGGAACCTTTCTTGGAATTCTTCTTTGGGCAATTAGTAGCATAATGGCCCAACTCATGACAATGAAAGCATCTCACCTTCGACTTGTCAAACTTCTTCCCTCCTTGAGAAGACTTGGATTGGGATGCCTTCCCTTTCCCTTTCTTAGCTTTAGAGGCTAAAGCCAAGTTCTCTTCATCATCATGTTTTCATGAAGAAGCTCCATTCCTAGTGCTCCGTCTGATCTCTTCCTGCATCAAATCCGACCATAGTCATTCCGAATCTGGCAGTTTGTCCCTTCCATTCACTGAGTCCTAGTAGCTATGCCAGCTCTTAGGAAGGCCAAGGAGTGCTAGACTCACCATATCATCATCAGCAGTCACAACCCCTACACTTGCAAGCTCATCTCTGCAGGTGGTGAGCTTGTTCAGGAACGTAGAGATAGTGTCACCCTTCTCACACTTGATCTTGCGAAGTTTGTCGTTCAGTGCCAGCTTCCTCTGATCACTGCTATTCTAATATAAATCTTTCAATGTCTTCCACATTGCATGCGAAGTTTCCTTCCCATGGAGGCTCGAAATTATGTGATCTCTAACCCCCTTTGGGATGATTCTCCTAGCTCTAGCCACACACTTCTTCCATTCTGCCATTTGAGTAGCATCAGTAGGCTTAGGGGCATCTTGATCAATGAAGTCCTTAAGGCCATTATCTTCCAATATTGCCTCCATGCGATCCTTCCAAGCTATATAGTTTGAGCTACCATCAAGGGCATACTCAAGCCTCAAACCATAGAATGCCATCGGTGAAATAGACGTGATAAGAACTTGAGATCTAGATCAAAATAATAAACTTCGAATTTCTCTTGAATGTATACCGTTCTTCCTTGATCACTAGTGCTCTGATACCATGTAGAAATTTCCCCTGTAGATCAAACTGATATATGCAATGTCCTAAAGCATAATACTTGATCTAGTTCTATAAAACATTAAGCGGAAGCAAAATCAATTTCATGAGCAACATCAAGCATAAACACATATAACTGATCAAGAGAAATAACACAAGATATATCACTAGGGAAAGCACCAGCATAAAACCCCTATCTATATTATCAATCAAGTGGAAATCCTCTTCAGGTTATAAAAAGAATCAACTCAAGAGCTATCTTGTACTCTCTGCAATCTAAAGATGAAGATCATAGACTACTAGGCCTCAATATATAGGCCACAAGTCCTCCAACCCCCTATTTCCTTGCATAATTTTGATTGGGGTCCAATTACAAAACACATGTAAATTGGCCCCAGTCATACCTGCTGTCAACCTCAGGTCCAACTACACAATCCTTGAGGACTCTAGTTCTTCATTCCTGCAAGGAATACTTGCTAGAAATATCCAAGCATCTAATAGTACATTGTCTCTCATCTGATCTCAACTAGGTCTCTGTCTGAACTTCCATGCATTAGTTATCCATGAGAAAATACTCAGTTAACTGAATAATAGTTGTCACATGCATGCAAGCATTAACAAACTATTTTTCACAAATTTAACAACTTGTTAAATTTGTCTAACTGGATTTGACTAAGTTAAACTAATGTTGGGAATACTGAGAGGGGGGGGGTGTGAATCAGTATTTCTTATTTTTTGTTCTAGTGATTGCCAAAAGCATATATAGATATGTATATGTATACACAGAACACAGAAATCGACAGCTGGAATAAATGCTTTTATTAAAACTCAAGATAGTGCAATGAAATAAATACAATATAAGTATATCTGACTGTGAATAGTTGCCTAGCTCCAACTTGGACTTCAGTGAGGCTCCAACCTCCAGAGCACCAACTCTGTTTTGCCAAGACACCAATCTTGGACTTTAGGAGCACCAACTCCCAAGGACTTCAATCCTGTTCAGTTGTGAGGCTCCAACCTCCAGAGCACCAACTCTGTTTTGCCAAGACACCAATCTTGGACTTTAGGAGCACCAACTCCCAAGGACTTCAATCCTGTTCAGTTCTGAGGCTCCAACCTCTTGGGCTCCAACCCAACCTTGGTATACATTGGTATGCTGCTACACTCTGTTCAGCTGAGGTTCTCTCACTCCTACTCTCCTGCCTCTGCTGCTTTCGCTGCCTCTACAGCCATCGCTGCTTCTGCAGCCTCTTTTGCCTCTACTGTTTCTACTGCTCTGGTCCCTCACCACACCAACAGCATCGCAGTCCTCTGCTTTTGTTGTTTTTATGCATTCCATGCCTCTGTCCATTTGTTTCCGCTTACACCACCTCTTAGACTTCCTCAACGCTCGCTGTCATTTCCTCTGTGCTCGCTTGCTTCTTCAGCTTCCCAGTTTTCGGTTTCATCTGTCTATTCGTGCTCTCAGGACACATTGATTCAATGGAGTGCGCCAAATAATACACGAAGAACACATCTTACTGATTAAAAGACTGTAACAACGCTGCTTTGCCACTGATTGCAGGCATACACAAAGTCGATATAGCTTAATGAACAGCCACGTCCCAATCGCAATCATTATCGCCATGAGTCAGTCTCCTGAACTATCGGGAGCATTATCATATGCATTTTTGCCTCAGAGGTGTGCGTAGGCCAAATATCAATTACATGAGAAATACGAGCAAAAACAAGAGAAAGTGCTAAGGGGCAGACTTCAATTTTAATTCACCTGCAGCTATTCCTGTATGGGGTCCGCTCCTCATGACATCGCCGATGGCCGATGGGCCGATCCTCCACTGCTCCGATGAACTGGATGCGATGTTATATTAAGCCATGTTATAATGTCACATCGCATCCGCAACGTTCATCGCAATCGGTGCTTGGGTGTGGCACGGCTTCATAACATATGCGATGGGCGGATGCGATATGATATTAAACCACAGTCTATATTCCCGTTGGGTCCGCAGCCTTATCGCAATCGGCGATCGCAAAGGGGCCGCTTAACATTATGTGACTTCTGCTCCGAATTCCCGAAGCAATGATCGCTATCAGCGATCGCAAATCGCAACGGTTTAGGGGTGACCATTCTTTATTCATTGCGATTACCGCGGATGCGACATAACAATAGGTGCAATATAATAGGATCATCGGGTCCGCAACTGTATATCGCAATCGGAGGTTTCGGGAGTGACAACCCTTTGAGACTAGCGACATAGCGGATGCGATATTACATTTAGGCAGTTTATAATGGAGCCGCGGGTCCGTTTTATTATATCGCCTCTCTATATATATACTCCTCCGCTCTTTGTACGCCTCCGTTATACTTTGTTTATATATATATATTGCTCCGCTTATGAACCTTACTCTGCCCTATGCGATATGCGATAGCTCTACTCCTCTGATAGAGTATTCCTTTGGCACTATTGCTCCTGTTAGCTACCTATACCAATAGGTTTCATATTTCATGATTGGCAAATTCAAATGCCAAATATGCTCTGCTTTGATGATGCAAAGATCCCATATTTCCAAGAGAAGACAAGGTGTGTACATAGTT